>Ga0164318_10000508_pt1 | contig 30151 bp, 20 predicted proteins | sample GuaBasSedimGuay9_FD_113734 | JGI IMG/M metagenome (GOLD analysis project Ga0164318, IMG submission 113734) | Subseafloor sediment microbial communities from Guaymas Basin, Gulf of California, Mexico - Guay9, Core 4571-4, 0-3 cm | ecosystem: Environmental > Aquatic > Marine > Hydrothermal vents...
AGGACGGCGCAGGACAACATCAAGAATGGCACGTGCCGTCCGAGAGAGGGCGCTTTTCGGCTGCGGGCAAGAGCTGACGGCTGACAGCTGATAGCTGATAGCTTACATCTCGCGTAGAATCTCTTTGAGGGAGACACATGACCGATCAACCTGAACTGACAGTTGTCATCCCGGCCTTCAACGAAGAAGCCAATTTGAGGCCGATGTTTGAACGCCTTGTTGCGGCGCTGGAGAACGAGGTTGATGGCCTTGAGATCATCTTCATTGATGACGGGTCGTCGGACGGGACCTGGAGCGGGATTTCAGATCTTGCTGCAAGCGATGACCGCGTGCGGGGTGTGCGCTTCGCCCGCAACTTTGGCCACCAGGCGGCGGTCACCGCCGGCGTCGATGTCGCTCGAGGTCGTGCCGTGGTCCTTATTGACGCCGACCTTCAGGACCCTCCGGAGATCATCCCGGAGATGATCAGCAAGTGGCGGGATGGCTTCGAGGTCGTCTTCGCCCAACGGGAGAGCCGGGAAGGGGAGACTCTGTTCAAGAAGGCGACCGCGGCTTTGTTCTACCGTCTGCTTCACAGGGTGACCGAGGTTGACATTCCGGTGGACACCGGCGATTTTCGCCTGATGGGTCCCAGGGCACTCGAGGCATTTCGGGCTTTGCCGGAGCGCAACCGATTCATCCGTGGTCTGGTCAGTTGGATCGGTTTTCCCCAGACCGCGGTGCGCTATCGGCGTGAGGCTCGGCATGCGGGCGATACCAAGTATCCCTTCCGCAAGATGTTGCGCTTTGCCCTCGATGCCCTGACCTCGTTTTCATTTCTGCCCCTGCGCGTAGCAACTTTCCTGGGTTTTGCCGCATCGGCTTTTTCGTTCCTATATATCCTGGTTGTGTTGGTTCTCAAGGCCGTCGGTATCAGCTGGTTGGGCTACACCTCGTTGATGGCGTCGATTCTCTTCCTCGGTGGGATTCAGCTGATCATGATCGGCGTGCTGGGCGAGTACATCGCCCGGATCTTTGACGAGGTCAAACGCCGCCCGCTCTATCTTGTCGGAAACAGCACCGACGGCACGGTGCCGGTCGTGCCCCCTGATCGGCCGAATTTGTGAATAACCAGCCTCCCGGCTTCCTTCAATTGATGTAGCCCAGGGCCTTGAGTTGCTGATCGCGCAGCTTTCGCTCCTGCTCCGTCGTTCGATTCCCGGCCTGTAGACGTGGTGGATGCTGAGACTTGGAAACGATGACCGGATTGGCCCAGAATACAAGCTCTGCCAGGTCCTCTGTATTGCTGTCAATCTCGGTGGCGATGCACATCTCGACATGTTGGTAGGCATAATCGACAAGCGGAAAGTTCTTGCGTATCCATCGTCTTCCAGAGCTTGAGTCCAGGTTTTTGTCCACGATTATCGAGGGTCGATCACTGCTGGTGATCGTCATGGTGAACCGTGCCTGTACGTGCCGGCCTTCCAGTTTTTCGTCGTCGATTCCGAAGTGGACCTTCACGAAGGCCTGAGGCGGAATCAGCAACCCCCGGCACTCTTGATTCGATGGCAGCGGCTTGAGTTTCTTCCCGTTGATGACTTGAGTCTCGACATCGAAATCGAGGTCGAACATATAAAGACCGGTGTCTACAAAAGGACGTTCGGCTCGGCGGACGTGGGTAGAGAGTTCGGGACGAGGGAGCGCGGCCAGTTGAGGGCAGTGTTCATAGGGTAGCCGCTCCAGCCGCATCGGATTGAACGGTGGTACCCACTCCCAAACAATTTGTCCTTCGGGGGTAATTTCGAATGCCCGTCCACTGTTGGTTGAGGTGATGAGGACGTTTTCTTCCGGCAGTGGTTGTGCTGTCCCGCCGATGGCCGAATAGAAGAACTCCGAGTTGTAGTCCCACGTCACTTTGTCCTCAGTTGGGTCGATGATCTGCACCAGGCTCCTGCGATAGGCGTTGAGATCCTCGAGTCCGTTATTGAAAAGGATGATAAGACCCTCATTGCGTTTCCCTCGATCGATCATCACGGCCTCGTGTTGGTGGTCAAGTCCGTTGGAGTACTGCCACACCACATTGCCGGTCTGTTTGTCGATAATGAAGATCGTATGGAGGTTGCGGGCGCTGACGAGGATGTTGCCCGGCCGAAATCGTGTATCGCCGGCGTCAAAGAAGCGATTGGGGGGAAGTTCGCGGATGGAGTTGCAGTGGCTTGGATCCTCGCTCTCATTATCCCAATTTGGAAATTCTTGGCTGTGATCGAATATCGACCACGTCCAGACTGCCTGCCGCTGAGAGTCAACCTCCCACAAAGAGTCGGTATGGGTGGTGCCGTCGTACCCCAGGATCAAGATGTTACCGTTACTCAGTCTGATCAGGTCGTGATGCGGGAAGTGACCTTCGTTCGGAAGCTGGAAATACCAGATCAGGTTGCCGTCCCAGTCGTATTCCTTGACCAGATTGTCGGCTCCGATGACCGCCAGCCTTCCTCTATGGTCCAGTCGAACTCGACCGACTGCACGCACCTTCGGCCATGAATGAACGATATGCCCATTATTGTCGAAGACAATTGGAACCCTCCGTCTGTAGAGGCCGAGATTGAATCCTGGTGAGGCCTCGTCAGGCACCGAGGTTCTGACCCAGGGCTCGGGATCCAGATCACGGAGTTCAAAATGAAGGTCGTCGAGTTGCTCGGGTTGGTCGATCTCGGATCGCTCAAGAGGCCGCCATGGTTCCTCCCGTGACCTCATATGATGAATAACGGCCACAGTAAACCCCACGATGACGACGAGCACGAGGCACCTTTTCAACATTTGCAGGGGCCATGGATTGTGCGCGACATGGGCGTTTGACCTGTGGGGAAACCAGCGAAATCGATGGTGCGTTCCTTTCCGAGACTGCAGCACTATACAACCAACCCGGCGGAGCCGGAGCCAAAGATGACAGGCCGGCCACCGGGCAGCTCTCAGCTGACAGCGCGACTTATCCCAAGGTCTGCCTCGTAAGTTCGAAGCAGTTCGAGGACCAGTTGCTAACCGAAGGCAAGCTCCTTTGACAAGAACTCCATATTCGACGATATTGCCCTTAAGCCCTGTGCGGCAAAGGACGTCGGTGAAAAGGTGTCACGGAAGTGGAGGAGTTCATGGGTGTGGTTCGAGGTGTTGGGGTTGGATTTCTGGGATTGGTGCTTGCCTTTTGAACAGGATTTCGACCCATTTTCGCATTTGCAATCTATGTGAGGCAGCCTGTGGCTTGAGGATCGAGGTCGAGGATGGTGGTGTCACGTCGATCCGAGGCGATCGTGATGATCCCTTCAGTCGTGGTCATATCTGTCCTAAAGCCATAGCTTTGAAGGATATTCAGGAAGATTCGGATCGCCTCAAGATGCCGGTTCGGCGCGCCGGCAATGGAGAATGGGAAGAGATCGGCTGGCAGGAGGCCCTCGACGAAGCCGCTGAAAGGATGGCGTCCGTCCAGAAGAAGTATGGCAGGGACGCCCTGGCGATCTATCGTGGCAATCCGAACTCTCACAACTACGGATCCCTGCTCTTTGCCCCGCCTCTGCTTCGGTCATTGAGGTCGAAGAATACCTATTCGGCGACATCGGTGGATCAGTTGCCGCACCACTTGGCGGCGATGCTGATGTTTGGTCACCAGCTTCTGTTGCCTGTGCCGGATATCGACCGGACCCGTTTCATGCTGATCCTCGGTGCCAATCCTGTGGTTTCGAACGGTAGCATGATGACCGCCCCCGGATTCAAAGATCGACTGCAGGCCCTCAAACAGCGGGGCGGGACCATCGTCGTGGTCGATCCGAGGCGCACCGAGACCGCGGAAATCGCCCAGAGGCACCTTTTTATTCGACCGGGGACCGACGCCTTCCTGTTGGCATCCTTGCTTCATGTCCTTTTTGCCGAGGGACTGGTCGACCTGGGGCGCCTGCAGGGCCTGTGCAGCTCATTTTCAGGGCTGGGTGAGATCTTCGAAGACATGACTCCGGAGCGGGTTGCGCCGATCACGGCAGTCGATGCCGGGAGCATCAGGGAGCTGGCGTTGGAATTTGCCGCGGCAGAGTCAGCCGTCTGCTACGGGCGCATGGGTGTTTCGACCCAAGGCTTCGGAGGGCTCTGCCTCTGGATGATCAATCTCTTGAACATCGTCACAGGTAATTTCGACAGGGTAGGAGGGGCGATGTTCCCGGAACCCGCGATTGATCTACTTTCCTCGGTCGGTCGTGGGCGCCTCGGGCGGTGGAGTAGTCGGGTCCGGGATCTGCCGGAGTTTGGAGGTGAGCTTCCGGTGTCGACTCTGGCTGAAGAGATCTTGAGCGAGGGAGACGGTCAGGTCCGCGCATTGTTGACCATTGCCGGCAACCCGGTGCTGTCGACCCCGAATGGCCGACAACTTGACGCGGCGCTCGGGCAGCTTGAGAGTATGGTGGCCATCGATTTCTATATCAATGAAACGACCCGACATGCAAATCTGATTCTGCCGCCCACGCCTGCTCTCGAACGTGACCATTACGATCTGGTCTTCAATATCCTGGCCGTTCGTAATGTTGCGCGTTACTCCAAGCCGGTATTCAAGGCTGCAAAGGACGCCCTCCACGAGTGGCAAATTTTGTCGGAACTGCACCGTCGTCTCGATCGCGGTGGCTTCGGCGCACAACTGCGGCGCACTTTTCTCTCTCGACTCGGCCCACGCCGATTGGTCGATTTGGGGCTCCGGAGGGGCCCCTACGGTTCGTTGCTTCCCGGAAGGGGTCTGAGCCTGGCCCGACTGGAAGAGGCGGTTCACGGGATGGATTTGGGACCGCTCCAGCCGTGCATCGAGCGGCGTCTGCAAACGACGAACCGGAAGATTGACTTGGCGCCGACGCCTTACGTGCAGGATCTGGAGCGACTTCGCCAGGAACTCGAACCCAACGAGGTGGTTAGTGATCGCGGAATGACTCTGATCGGCCGGCGTCATCTGCGCAGCAACAACTCGTGGATGCACAACTATGGCCGGCTGATGGGCGGCAAGGATCGCTGCACCCTCCTGATGCACTCGGAGGATGCCGGCCGCAGAGGCCTGGAGAGCGGACAGTTGGTCGAGGTCAGTTCCCGTGTCGGTCGGGTGACCGTGGCGCTTGAGGTCACCGACGAGATGATGCCGGGCGTTGTCAGTCTCCCCCACGGCTGGGGCCACAATCTGGAGGGCGTCCACCTGGCGACGGCGCAGCAGCATCCCGGTGTCAACATCAACGATCTGACCGACGAACTCCGGGTCGATCCCCTGACCGGCAACGCGGCCTTCAGTGGCGTCCCGGTGTGGGTTAGCGACTTATCCACGAACTGCTTCGAAAAAACGAGGCAAACCTCAGGATAAGACGCGCTGTCAGCTGTCAGCCCGCGATTGCCATGCCATCGGTACCGATCGCTTCGCGAGGAATCGGACCTCTGGATCCGATCAGAACTGATCGAGCCCGCTGTCCGACTGAGAGCTGAGAGCTGATAGCTGAGAGCTACCCGGCGGGGGCTCCGCCGGGTTGAGATCCCCTCCGGTTTGCGGCGTGGTCCGGGCTCCTGTAGCGTGGTGCCGATGCCGGCTCACACCTCGACAGAGGTCTCCGTCGTGAAATTCGGGACGTTTCTTGGAGTCTTTACTCCCAGCATCCTGACCATCCTCGGGCTGATCATGTACCTGAGGTTCGGCTGGGTGGTCGGAAACCTCGGTCTCGCCCTGACCCTGGTTGTGGTTCTTCTGGCAAGTTCCATAACCTTCATTACGGCTCTCAGTGCCTCGGCCGTCGCCACCAATATGCGGGTCGGTGTCGGTGGCGAGTACTACATGATCTCTCGCAGTCTGGGGCTCGAGCTCGGCGGTGCGATCGGCATCCCTCTGTTTTTGTGCCGGACCCTGAGCATCACGTTCTACAGCTTCGGTCTGGTGGAGTCGATCCTTGCATTCTGGCCGGTGGCCTGGGGTGAGATGCCGGCCTACACAGGGCAGCTCTGTGCTGCGGTGATCATCATCGGAATCACTGCGGTCTCCGGCAGGAGTGCGGCCATGGCCTTGAAGCTGCAGATTCCGATCATGGTGGCCGTTGGCGCCTCGCTGATCGCACTGGTCATCGGTGCGATTATCGGCGGGCTACAGGCGCCGGAAATGAGCCCAACCTACCGCACGGCGCCTCAGGGCTTTTGGTATGTGTTTGCGGTCTTCTTTCCGGCGGTGACCGGATTTACTGCGGGCATCGGCATGAGCGGTGATCTCAAGGATCCGCGCCGGTCGATCCCCCGCGGGACCCTACTTGCGGTCATTATCGGTACATTAATTTACTTGGTCATCCCGATTATCCTGGGCTTCACTGCCCGGGTCAGTCCGGAGGAGCTTGCCCAGCCAGGGATCATTTGGACAAAGGTCGCCGTGCTCGGAGCGTGGCTGGTATTCCCTGGACTGTGGGGCGCCATCCTGTCGTCTGCATTCGGCAGTGTGCTCGGAGCGCCGAGGGTGCTCCAGGCGCTGGCCAGCGACGGTCTGGCACCCGGATTTCTGGCCCGACTTTCCAAATCTGGGCAGCCGACTCTTGCCACGTGGATCAGTGGTGCCATCGCCCTTGGTGCGGTCGTACTCGGCGGACTCAACGCGGTGGCGCAGTTTGTCACTATTCTGTTTCTGACCCTCTACGTCACCGTCAATATTGCCGCAGCGATTGAGAAGTTGGTTGACGACCCCAGCTACCGCCCGACCATCAATGTCCCGTGGTTTGTTTCGCTGCTCGGCTCGCTTGGCGCGGTCGTGATGATGTTCCTGATCAACCCCTGGGCGTGTGTGGCAGCGGTCATCCTCGAAATTTCGCTCTACTCGTTCCTCAGGCGGCGGGCGCTGCGCAAACAGTGGGGTGATGTATGGGCCGGTCTCTGGGTTGCGGTTGCACGTTTCGCCTTGATCAACCTGCGAGCCCACTCCGGCAATCCACGCAACTGGCGACCTCATATCCTTCTGTTTGCGGGGGATCCGGTCAAACGAATCAATCTGGTCCGACTGGCGGCCTGGTTCAACCAGAACCGCGGTGTGGTCACCGTGTGCCAGTTGGTCGTCGGTGACCTCAAGGAAAGGCGCCACGATGCCGAACTCCTACAGAAGGATATGGAAAAAGACCTCGAGGAGGCAGGGCTGGTCGCTTTCGCCGACGTCGATGTCGTCGAGTCGTTCGAAAGTGGAGTGATTAACGTGACCCAGGCCAACGGCATCGCAGGTCTGCGTTCGAACACCGTGATGTTCGGCTGGCCGCGACGGCTGGAGAGGCTGGAGAGCCAGTTGCGGATCATGCGCGCCGTGTGCAACGCCGGCAAGAGTACGGTGATTGCCAGGATCAATCGAGATCACCCGTTCGGCCGCCGGGACCGGATTGATTTGTGGTGGGGCGGTCAGCAGAACAACGGTGATTTAATGCTGCTGTTGGCCTACCTTCTCAGCCTCAATCCGGAGTGGCGGGAGGCGAGGATCGTCATTCGCGCCATTGCTCGCAGCGAGGAGGAGCGCAGAGAACAGGAGGCAGGTCTCAAGGCGTTGCTCCCGGAGATCCGGATCAATGCGGAGACCCAGATCATCGTCAAACCTCAGAATCAGACTGTTGCCGAGGTGATCCAAAACACCAGCCAGGGGGCCGCGGTGGTGTTCCTTGGTCTGATGGAACCGGAGCCAGGAACCGAGGCGGAATATGCCAGGGGCTTGGCTTCTCTGGTTGAACCGCTGAACACAACGATCTTCGTGCGTAACGCCGGTGAGTTCGCCGGGCAGTTGATATAGAAGCTGTCAGCTGTCAGCTCTCAGCTCTCAGCTCTCAGCTTTCAGCTTTTAGCTCTCAGCTGTCAGCTCTCAGCTTGGCCTTCTGCAAAGAGCTACAACAAGAGCAGCCACAAAAAGGTACGAAAAAGCACAAAAAAGGAAACAAGAAGAGTATCCCCTTCTGATTCGCTATCAGGCTCTCGTCGATCAGGCCTCCGAGCCCCAAGGTGAGTGGATTGAAACTTCAAAGAGTATCGATTCGATCGACCTGGCGCGGAGATCAACCCCCATAGCTGATCGCTCCTGGGTCTCCGGATCCTTTTGAGCTTGGGGGATCGGTGAACAGCCACCAGGCTCCGGCGCTGATCACTCCCAGGGTGGCAACAATGATGGCGGCATCTTTTCCGACCGTTGCATAGAGAATCGCAGCGATGATCAGTGCTGCTGCGGCGATGCCGGAAGCGATGCGCGCTTTGCGGTTGAATCCGGAGGCGGTAACGCCCAGGCAGCAATGCTTGTATTTCTTTCCGCTGCCGCAGGGGCAGGGGTCGTTACGGTTGACCTGTGAGTGTGTCACTGAGATTTCAACTGGTCATGGATCTTGAAGAGGACGACGACGACCTCGAAGAAGAGTCGAACCAGGGCCAGATGGATTACTGAGATGATCGGTGACAAGAGGGTCCAGACCAGGCCGAGGAAAGCCATTCCCCAGGCGCCGAACCGGATGCCGGAGACGATGGAGGTGATGCCGGAAAAAACCATGGCAAGGAAGCCCAGGGCAACAAAGACCATAGCGACGGCATAGAGAACGGTGACCATGGTTGGGGTGACCAGTGACTCGAATTTCAGGTCGAAGAGGGAACGCCAGAATCCCATCCGGTCCCGGACGGCGCCGAGGTCGAATGATCCGCCGATAGAGGGCGCCTTTGTCGGGGTTGATGGCGGGGCAGAGGGAACCCGGATATCAGGTGGCGTTACCGGGGCCTTCAAGGCCGCGATCTCCGGTATTTCTTCCGGCGCCAGCCATTGATCCATGCCGTCCTTCCATACGAGGAACGACGCCGACGGCGCGGACCCGACGTGGTCGGCAACCTCCTGGATGCTGTGAGTCCCGTCAACCTGCCGTCCATCTTGAGCGATGTGCCACAATTTCTCGGTCATACCCATGCTCCTTCCGCCAGACCCTTGGCCGCTTGTCTCGATGTTGAAACAATACCCAGAATAGCAAATCTACAGAAGGATGAAGGATGAAGGATGAAGGATGAAGGTGCGGTATCCTAGTTTGAGCAAGCACAGGTGAGGGAGGATTCGATGGCGATTCTGAAAGTGGTGCCGGCCGATAATGCCGAGGAGTGGGAATTTCTGCTGGAGCAGGATCAGGTAACGATCGGCCGTGGTGACGACAATGGCCTTGCTCTCGATGACAAGGCTGCATCTCGTCACCACGCTGAAATCACCAAGACGGCAACCGGTTTTCTGATTCGAGACCTTGGGAGCAGTAACGGGACCTGGGTAAATCGGGAGCGTATCGAGGCCCATGACCTGGGCGATGGCGACGAGGTCAGGATTGGTGGAACGACCTTGATCTTCTCCGATCCAGAATTTGACGAGTCGACGATTCTGGTCGACCTTGCGGGAATTCAGGATGCAGAGGCGACCCATGCGCAATCGCCACCACTGCCGCCTGTCGCTCCCCAGCCCCAGGCTCCTGCACCGCCGGTCTCCCCACCGCCGATGCCGGTTGCCTCTGCACCGGTGCCCCCGGTCGCTCCCCCACCACCGCCGGTCGTGGCCGCCCCTCCGGAGATCAGGGTTTCGTCGGCCGGGGGAGCTGTGGGATCGGGCCCCCAGGCCGGGGAAACTGCCGGTTTCGGGATTCGACTTGGCGCCTATTTGATTGACTCGATCATTCTGACTATCGCGGTGATGGTCATCATGGTTCCCTCCGGAATTCTCGCGGCCGTAATTGGGCCCAAGAGCCAGGGTTTTGCTCTGTTCGTAAGCCTTGTCGGGTGGCTTCTGGGCATGGCGGTCGGAATCGGCTATTTGCTGGTGCCTTGGGCCAAAAGCGGCATCACTCCGGGCAAGAAGATGCTGAAGCTCAAGATTGTGCGTGAGGACGGCGTCGAGCCCCTCGGTTATGCGAAGGCGGGTCTGCGGCTCTTGGGCTATATGGCCAGCGGATTTATCTTCTACATCGGCTTCATCATGGTTGCCTTCACCGATGGGCACAAGGGCCTTCACGATATGATCGCTGGGACGAGGGTTGTGAAGACATAGAAAAATAAGGGGATAGGGATCGGGGGCAGCATCCTCGATCCTGGATCTTGAGTCTTGCTCCCAGTACCTTTGAGTCTGAGACCTGCAGGCTGTATACTGGTCGGCGACAATAATCGATCAGACGAGGGGGGAAGCATGCGACGATTGATGTTTTTCTTGGTTTTCATTGTCCCGGTGGCTGCCTTGGCCCAGGAACAGCGTTTTGAGTTGACGCCGACGGTTGGGTATCGGTGGGGCGGATCGGTTGTCCTCGAGGAAAACGCCTTTCAACCAGGGGTCTACGATGTCGATCTGGCAACCAACGGCGAGTTGGGTCTTCGCCTGGGCTACCTGCTGACGCCGGCACTTGAGTTGGAACTGATGTTCAGTTGGCAGAATACGGAATTGAAGGACAATCACGGCTTTTTCGGAGAAGAGCCGGGTGGAACTGTCCCAGCGGAAGCCACCGGCGTTCTCGACACCGACGTTGTGACGTGGCAACTGGGTCTGGTTTGGCACTTCATGGACGGTCCGACAAGGCCCTTTGTCCTGATCGCTGCCGGGCAATCAATGATCGACTCCGAGACGCCTCTTCCTGATGAGACCGTCTTTACCTACGGTCTGGGCGTCGGCGTCAAGATCGAAATGTCGTCCCGACTGGGACTCCTCCTTGAGGCTCGGTTCAACCGGGGTGAGACTGATGAGAACAACTCGGCGTTGGTGGAATGGGAACACAGGGATTGCGTTGGAACCTGCAGTTACACCTATCGATACGACAAGAGCTTCAGTCAAGGGAGTCTGGTTGCCGGCCTGGTCATCGCGTTCTGATCGGTGGTGGATCGATGCAATTCAAAATCCACAGCAGCACCCAACGGGGTATCACTGTTTTACAACCGGAAGGTGCGCTGGATGAGACGACGTCGGCTGAGCTTGTGAAGGAAGTCTCGGAGTTGATGGAACAGGGCCAGGACCTGATCGTCGTGGATCTTGCCAAGACGTCTACGGCGACAAGCCATGCATTTCGGACCTTGTTGATGCTCTCAAAGAGGTTGGTCTCCGTAGGTGGTCGGCTGGTTGTGTGTGCGGCACAGCACAGTGTTGCCGGGGCCCTGTCTCTCAGCGGTTTGGCGCGGTTGTGTTGCGTTAGAGACAATCGAAGAGAAGCGGTCAACGAGCTTCTGGTCGAAGAGAGAATCGACCGATTGGCCGTTCTTGTGGCCAGGTTGCTTCTTCGCGGCGAGGAGCGTCGCAAGGCGGTGGAGGCAGTTTGAACTTCGTTGGACTAGTCGACGCGGAACTCCATTTTGACCAACCCGAAATGGAGCGTGTCTTCGTGGACGATCTCGACCGAAGCGCCCGGTTCCAGTCGGGCGCCGTTGACGAAGGTGCCGTTGGCCGCCCCAACCTCGTCCCGAACGAAGAAAACCCCCTCCCGTTCTTCGATGACGGCGTGGCGGCGACTGGTGGATCGTTTGTGGTCCAAGGGCTTGAGGTCAATAGTCGGGTGGAGGCCGGTAGAAGAATCGAACCTCCCGATGGTCGTAATGCCGGAGGAGGAGAGGGGAGCTTCCATATCGGTATCCGGACAGACAAGACGAGGCTTTCCAGTGACGGCGCCCCGTGGTGCCAGTTCTGCCCTTTCCTGGACTTCCCGCTGTTGAACGGGTGCTTCGGCAACGCCGTCAAGCAGTGTTGGTCCTGCTTCCCTGAGCCTGAAGCTCAGTTTCCGCAGCATTCGAATTGCGATCTCGGGGTCGTTTTTGACCAACTGGTCGAAGGTGCCTCGATCGATCCGAACCAGAGTGCAGTCGGTGGCTGCTCGTGCTGCTGCCGTTCGAGGAAGGTCTTCGAGAATGGCCATTTCTCCGAAGAAATCACCCTCTTCGAGGAGGGTCAGCCGGTGTTCCTCGCCGTCGATTTTTATCAGGATCTCGACCTGCCCGGTCTGGATGATGAACATCTCATTTCCGGGCTGACCTTCTTCGAATACTCTGTCACCGGCGGTGAAGGTGCACGAAAACTCGTTCTCACCGATCGGCTGTGCAGTCCTGGACTCGGTCATGCAATCCCTCTCTTTTCGGCGCGGGCGCCTTTCCCTGTTGCTCTTCATTCAAAGCTAGCCCACGCAGCGGCTGGGGTCAACCGGTGATTTCCGGGAGCAACACATGCCGATGATGGGAACACGGTATCACCCTGGGCGGGAAGGAGAGATCGACCCGAGGTTCCTCGGTCCATTGGCTGCCCGAATCCTCGAACTGTCTCGAGAACGTTGGGACCATAGCGGGGAAGTGGCAATCGTGGGCCGGTCCCGAAGACTGGAGGCCGTGCTCGAAAAAGCGTCCCGGGTAGCTGACTTTGACGAGCCGATTCTTCTGACGGGCGAGAGCGGAGTTGGGAAAGACAGCCTTGCCCAGGCGATCTACCTTTTAGGTTCTCGTCGGGAGGGGCCGTTTGTTACGGTCAACTGTCCTCAATTCCAGGATGGAAATCTGACGGTCAGCGAATTGTTCGGACACAAGCGTGGCAGTTTCACGGGGGCAGTCGCAGACCGGAAAGGCTGTTTTGAAGAGGCTGACGGTGGCGTAATTTTCCTCGACGAAATTGGAGACCTGCACATGGGAGCGCAGTTGATGTTGTTGCGTGCCCTGTCTTCGGGTGAGTTCACACCTCTGGGGTCCAATCAGCCTCGCCGGGTCAATGTCCGGGTCATAGCGGCGACCAATCGTACGCTGTCGGCGACCGGTCTGGGAGAACATTTCCGGGGGGACCTCTTCTTTCGGCTGCGGTATTTCCATCTTCATCAGCCACCCTTGAGAGAACGGGGTGACGATTGGCTGCTTCTGGTCAATTTCATCCTGGATCGTCTCCAATACCGGCACGGCATTGCCAAGAGTTTTTCTGAGCAGTCATTGCAGATGATGCGAGCGTATTCATGGCCGGGCAACGTTCGGGAACTGTTTGGTGTCGTCACCTCCGGGTATGCGCTGTCATCCGGAGAGGTGATCGAGCCTGAGGCGTTCAGCTCTCTGATCGAGATGGATGGCAATCACATGGCCCGGAGAGTCGAGGACAGTGCAATTCGTCAGATGGCGCTTAATCAGGGAGATTTCTGGTCGACAATCCATCAACGATACATGGAGAGGGATCTCAATCGTGACCAGGTGAAATCGGCCGTTGCGTGGGGCCTCACTCGGGTCAACGGCTCGTATCGGCGATTGTTGAAGCTCTTCGGGTTGCCGGACAAAGATTATCAGCGATTCATGGATTTTCTCAGGCACCACAAGCTGAAGCCCCCAGCCTGAAATGGAGAGCCGGCTCTATTAATGGAGGCGGGGCTCCATCGCTTTGAAGTGCGATGCCCTGTGACATGCACTCTTGGTGGGAGATCAGTTGGCACGAAGTTTGCGGTAGAGGAGATTCGTGCGAACCCGAAGCCTCGGAGGGGTCACGGGAAGAAAAGGAGTGAATTATGGTTGATATGTCTCGCGGTGAAATTAACGATCTGATTGCCAACTTCGCAACGAAAGATGCGGAATATAAGAGGGCCCTGCTGTCCAACCCCAAAAAGGTTGTGGCCACGCAGTTGGGCCAAGACCTGCCTGATTCTTTGAATGTCACTGTGCTTGAGGACAGTGCCGATTTGATTCACATGGTTCTGCCCTACGTGCCTCAAGAGGGCGCCGAGCTTTCCGATGCCGACCTCGAGATGGTCGCGGGCGGCAAGAACGACCAGGACGGTGGCGGCTACACCTGCAACGACATCAAAGGTATCGGAACTCACGTCCAGATCGAAACGAACGCCAGTTTATTTTAGAATTGCTGTGCCCGAGCACCCCAGGCAGCGTTCGCACACTATGGTCACTCGTCGAGGTATGTCGAGTGGCCGTTTTTTCTGCCCTACCGAGCCGGAGGACACCGGCTCGGTAGGGCGCCGTCAGCTATCAGCTGTCAGCTGTCAGCTTGGCCGCTTGCAAGAATCAAGATATAGCGACAAAGGGGCACGAGGAAGCACAAAGAGAGAAGCAGAATGGGCTTCTGGGACTGTGGCCGGGAGCTCGGGGCTTCTGTCCTGCATTCTGGCGACCCGAATTTTGCAGGAAGCTAAGCTGTCGGCGTTCAGATCAGCTGGTTGCAGGAAATCAAACAGGGACAGATTTGACGCAGAGGCGCAAAGACGCAGAGGTGCAGAGTTTCTGAGTCAAGTGGATTGCTGGAATGTCCGTAACTGATTCTCAAATCGAGGCGGGTGCGATGACGCTGTTCGAGCGCCTTGACGCTTGGCAGTGCGCCTCGAAAATGCCGGGTGATCTATCGAAACAGGCCGCTGCACAAGCGGTGGTGGATCGGTGGCGACAGGCAGTGGCGGGTGGAGATTCTGAGCGGTTTGCTGCTCGGCTCGGATGGGATGGGCTCGACGAGCAAATCGTGATTGATGCGCTCTCCTGGACGATGGAGGATCCTGAATCGGCGGTGTCATTCGGATTGGATCAGGGGTGGTTTGAGGAACTCCAGGTCGACTTCAGGTCGGGTTCCCGGCTTCTCGACGACCAGACGTTCAGGACGTACGTGAACTGGGCCGAGGAGGACGGGATTCCTTTTGTCGAGTTGTGGGCGCCCTGGGTTTTTGAGGCAACGGACGGCGTGAAGCGGCATGTGACGATGGTCGCCGGGCGAATTTCGGAACGGGCACTGGCGTGTTTGAGCCGCCATTTGTTGCTGCAGATTGCTGAGCTGGGGTCCGAGGCGGCGTTCTCCCAGTTCAACCACCGGAGGTCGGTGGCGCTGTCCGCGCTCGACGATCGGTCCGGAAATCGGTTTTACAGCAAGTGGGTCCATGGGCAGCTCGACCAAGGGTTGGTCCCTCTATTCGAAGAGTTTCCGGTGTTGGCCAGACAGTTGCACAGGATTGTTGATACCTGGAAAGAAACGACACTTGAGCTGTTTGACCGTCTCGAGAGTGATTGGCGAGCGTTGGCGACACTGTTGACGGGAACCGACCAACTCGGCTCGTTGGTCAATATTCGTCCCGGGCTCTCGGACCGTCACCATGGGGGCCGCCGAGTTGCGGTTCTGGTTTTTGAGGGTGGAGAGCAGATCGTTTACAAAACTCGGTTCCTTGGAATGGAACGAGCGTTCGCCGACTTCCTGGGTTGGTTGGAGGCCGAGGGGTTGAAACCAATACCATGGTGTCCTGAGGTCCTGCTTCGGCAGGACTATGGCTGGATGGAGGTCGTTCAATCCCCGGAGGTGTTCACGGTCGAAAACGTGTCACGGTGGTTCACGGCAGCCGGCACTCTCATGTGCATCGCCCACATCCTGGGCGCCTCAGACCTCCACGTCGGAAACGTCTTGGCCGGCGCCGGCTCACCGGTTCTGGTCGATCTTGAAACGCTTCTCCACCCCGAGGTGGCTTTGGGCCGGAAATCAGAAGAACGTAAACGATCGGCGACTGCCGAGATCTTCCACCAGGTCAGGTCGTCCTTTTTGACCACCGGCATGTTGACTTTCCTCCAGGAGGGGCCGGATGGGACGGTGATTGATATCGGCGGTCTGTGTGGAACCGGGGGCCACGTACTCGGGACAGCCGCGATCGAATGGCATCAACTCGGCAAGGATGGCCTGCACAGGATCAGGCGACAAGCACGAGCGAAAGAGTGGTGCAACGTCCCAAAGATCAACGGTGAACCCCAACCGGCATCGGCTCATTCGAGAGAAATTCAGGCGGGGTTTTCGGCGGCCTACCATTTCATGATGAAACGAAGGTCCATGCTCTGCGGTTCTCAGGGTGTGATGCGGTGGTTCGGTGGCATGAGGGTCCGGGTTCTCCTCAAGCCAACAGAGACGTACGCGAGAGTGCTTGAGCTGTCCTTTCGGCCGGCATACCAGAAGGATGGAGCGAAGACCGGCGTCGTGGCCGAGGCCCTTAATCGGAGTCTGTTGGAAGTCGGCCCGCGGCCGTCGTACTGGGATCTGGTCGCGTGGGAGAGAGGGACGATCGAAGCCCTGGATATCCCTCATCTGACGACATCAGTCGAAGCATCGATTCTGGAGGGACCGGACGGGCGGCCGATCGAGGGAGTGATTTCGGCCTCGGGCCTCCAATTATTCCAGCAACGAATCGAAGGCATGTCGGAGGAGGATCTCGAAGGCCAAATCCACCTGATGGCGATGTCGCTGGATACCCAGGATGGTGGGGTCGATCACGCTTTTGAAGGGTCTTGTGAATTTGACGACTCACCTGGGGACACCGAGGATCACCGACTCTCTCACGACGCCCTGTTTGATGTGGCGCGGTCGATTGCGGACGAGCTCGTGGCAAGGGCGGTGGAGGGTGAGGATCACAGCTTGACCTGGCTCGACCCGGTTCACCTCAGCCCCAAAGGCCGTCGAGATCGAGGCGTGTCCTACTATCTCTACAGTGGCTCCGCAGGGATCGCTCTTTTCTTGGCTGCAATGGCCGAGGAGTTTCCTGGTCAAGGTTACCGGGAGGCAGCAGAGAGTGCTTTGCTCCCGATCATCAATGTGTTCGGAGATTCCCAGGCGAAAATGCTGCTGGCAGACGAAGGGTTGGGCGCCTGTCATGGCTTGGGAGGCATAGTCTACGCATTGACTCTCTCTTCGGTCTTTCTCGATCAACCGGAGTACATCCGTACGGCTCGACAGGTGGTTGAGCACATTACCAAGGAGAGGATTGAGGCAGACCAAACGTTGGACGTTGAGGGTGGATCGGCCGGTGCGATTCTGGGCCTTCTGGCACTTGAGGATCTGTGTCCGGAGGACTGTGTTCTCGAAGCGGCCCTGGCCTGCGGGCGTCACCTCCTGGCGCAGCAGCAACCTGGACCTGATGGTGGGGCGGCCTGGGAATCAAGACAGGGGGGCATGTTGGCCGGTTTTGCTCACGGAGCCTCCGGCGTTGCCCTTGCCTTGGCGCGATTGGGCAGATTGGTGGACGATCAGATGCTCTTCGACGCTGTCGAAAGGGCTCTGGAGTTCGAAGATTCGCTGTATGACCCCAAGAGAAAAAACTGGCCGTTGCTACTGGTAGACCGCAAATCAGGCCGGCAGCAATCGAGGAACATGTCGGCATGGTGCCATGGAGCTCCGGGTATCGTGCTCGCCAGGTCCAGCATACGGGATTCGATGCCGCAGTTCGCTGACGACGACAGGTTTCGTGCAGCCCTGGATACAACTCTGGCAACCTCGATGGAGGGGCCTGACCATCTCTGTTGTGGTACTCTGGGGAGAGTAGAAGTTATATTGACAACAGGGGAGGCACTTGGGCACGAGCGGCTTCGGCGTGCTGCGGAATCGAGGGCAGCGATGGTCATTCAAAGGGCAGCCACCTCGGGAGCTTTTCGCCTCACGATTGTGGATGGGGAACTCAAGGCAGGCTTCTTTCGGGGCCTGGCAGGGATCGGCTACCAGATGTTGCGCCTGGCCAGGCCGGATCGCATACCTTCGGTCCTCGCCTTTGATTCGATCGGCCGGCAAGGAGGGCGACCGTGACCGGCGCCGTCCGATTCAGGACGACCACTGCGTCCGAGAAGACGGCTCTTGAAGGACTGACGTTCCCGGCGTTCAGACACCTTCTGGATCTCTCGCCTCAACCCCGATTTGAAGATTCCTCCGAGCGGTTGATTCAGCCGTTGGCTGTCGTTGCCGACATGGATGGAATGGTTGTAGGAATGGCTCTCGCGGAGATCCCGATCGAGGGTCAGGGCACCCCGGAAATTCTCTCTTTGTTCGTGCAACCCGCCGTTCGGCGCCAGGGTATCGCCGACCATATGATGGGCCGAGTGGTTCAAGAGATTGCCGATCGTGGATTTGAGGCGGTCAATGCGGTGTATATGACCGGCAAGCCGGAAATTGCCGCATTGGAAAAAATCTTCTGGAAGCAGGGATGGCTGCCTCCCGTCGTACGGATGACGGTTGTTCGATTCACTGTTGACGAACTCGATAGCATTCCCTGGATGCGCTGGGCTCGAGTCCGAAAGGGATACGAGGCGGTCTTGTGGTCGGATCTGGGGCCGGAGGATCTGGCTGCCCTCCGGGCGTCCGATGACAGTGAAGAGTGGATTCCCCCAGACCTCAAACCCTGGGATCATACTCGCGGTTTCGAGCCCCAGACCAGCATGGCCCTCAAACGTAACGGACTGGTGGTCGGCTGGGTCCTGAATCACGCACTCAGCGAGGACTTTGTTCGTTATACATGCAGCTTCATTCGTCCTGATCTAAGGCCGCCAGGACTGTTGGTGACGCTCTACAGGGCTTCGCTCGACCGTATGCGGTCGACGAATTTCACCATTGGAACGCTGACTGCGCCCGCCAATCACCCCCAAATGGTTAAATTTTTGAAACGGCATGCAGCGCCGTATGTGTCGTTTGTGGGGGAGACGCGCGGTACGCGCAAGATCCTCGAAAGATCGAAGCTTTCAGGCCTTGAGGATTCTGGATGAAATGGAGTCTTTTGAATTGACGGGGAACCGTCGGGGAGGAACGATGTTGGGACGAAAATTGAGAGACGTCTTTGTGACGGGGGTGGCGCTGAGTTTCATCCTCTGCTCGCCGTTGGTTGGAGCCGAAGAAGCCGATCCCCCCTGGGTGCCGGGGGTAGTGACACAGGAGAGTATCTCGGCATTGGAGGCAGTCCAACTGGCCCTGGAACACGCGCCCTTTATCAGGCTTCAGGAGCAGACTAGCTTTTTCCTGGAGGGTGTTGCTCTCGAGTTCACCGGCCAATTCGACTCGACGCTGTTGGGAAATTTATCGTATGACTATAGCCAGTCGGCTCTGACGGCCCAAGAAAAAAAGGGTGAACAACAACGCCGGGAGTCTACCCAGGAGACGCTGGACTCTGCCCAAAGTGGAATTGAGTCGAACCAGGCCGCCCTCGACGAAGCCAACGCTGCGCACGACGTTTGGGCATCAGGTGGTGATCACTCCACGGTGACGTTCAGCGATCCCTTGGCGCAGGCACAATACGATCTCCTGGTGCAATCCTATGACCAGGCGCCGCCTGACCAACAGCCGCTGTTTGAAGAGGCGATGATCAATTTCTTTGACGCGATTATCGTTGACAGTCAGGCCGGTCTGGATTCAGCCCTGGAACGCTCTGCGGAAATGCAGGACAAGCTCGATCAAATGGGTGACGTGCCCGAGTTTTCGCAGTCCTTTACCGCCAATTTGAACCTGATGCTGAATAAGCAGTATCGCAACGGCATTATTCTGTCGCCCTACCTGGATATCGGTGGTAGTGGCTTTCGGTACAAGGACAAGGGGTACCACGAGGCCGACGGTGGTCTGGAGATTCCGGACTCCTACACCACATCTTTGGGGTTCGACGTCGTGATTCCCTTGAGCCAGGGCCGAGGCAAGGATGCCACCGGCGCCTACGAACGAGCAGCTCAGATCGACTACGATGCCAGCCTGGATGCGTTGGCGTTTTCCGCCTCGAGCGGTGCCCTCGAAACTCTGATGGCCTACTGGAATCTGGTGGGAGCCCAGAAGGCCCTGGAGATTCAAACGGGGTCTTTAGACGTCAATCGGAGGATTCTGGAACTGACATCGGCCCTGATCGAGGCTGACGAGTTGCCTCGTGCGGAGATTTCAAGAACCCAGGCGACGGTTGCTCAGGGAGAGGCAGCTGTTGCAGCGGCCGCAAGGTCGGTGCTCGAAGCGAGGATTCGGTTGGCCGGCGCCATCGGCCTCGAGGTCGGTGGGGGAGCGATCGCACCCTTGGCCTCTGATGACTTCCCAATGCCTCCAACCGGGACCGAGAACCTGATGCTGGATTCACCGGCCCTGATTCCAGGGGCGCTGGATCAGCGCCTGGATCTCCGGTCGGCCAAAAAAATGGAGAAAAGCGGCAAGGTGCTTGCCGAAGCGGCGCGACTCAATCTTCGGCGTATTACCGATCTGAACATCGGCCTGTCATACAACAATCTCGGAGAAGATACCAATGTTTGGGATGGAATTTCCGATAGCTTCTCAGGAGACTGGGCTGGGCCCAGTGGCCGAATTGGTTTGACGATTGATTGGCCCTTTGCAAATAACACCCAGAAAGGTCGTCTTCATCAGCAGCAGGCAGCGTGGCAGAGCTCTCAGATAACTTCCGGGGATCTGGAACGGACGATTGCTCTCGGTGTGACTCTCGACACGGCCTCGATTGAACAGGTCATAGGCCAGGCAGCCGGATTTGGGCAGGCGGTCTCCAGCTACAAGGAGGCGGTTGATGTCGAGATAGAGCGGCTGCAGTACGGAACGGTGACTGTTCTGGATACGTTGATCACGCAGCAGCGCGCCTTGGTTGCCGAGTTGGCGCTTGTTTCGACGCAGGCAAAATATGCTCAGCTCCTGGCCCAATTGAGTTACGACACCGGTCGGCTGATCGTCCAGGAAAACGGTCAGGGCAGTGTGGATGCGAATGCCTTCACCGCCTTGCCCGGGCAGTAGGGGGTGGACCGTGAAACACCACGACGACGGACGGTGGCGCGAATCTTTCAGGCGGGTGGTTGTTGTGACCGGTTTCCTGACGCTTCTTGCCGGAGCCCTTCAATCTCCAGTAGTTTCGGCTCAGGATCAGTGGACCGAAGGCGAATCCGGGAGGCCGTTGGCTCTGGTCGAAGCCATGGAAATGGCCGTATTGTCTGATCCCGACATCCTCTTGGCACGGCAGGCGCGGGGGGCGTCGCTCGGGTTGGCACAGGAAAACAAAGGTCTTTTCGATCTGAGCCTTGGATTTCAATTCTCGTTCGATTCGGCCAGAAGCCATCTCAACGCTGCACAGCTTCATGCTGAGTTTCAGAAGAGGGATCTCTTCAGGCAGCTTTCAAATATCCTCGATGCGGTGGCGGACGATCTTCAGGATCAGCTGGGCGGCACGGACTTCGTATGGGCGGACTGCCGTCCCGGACTGACCGTCACCATTGGTGACCAGAAAATCTGTATTGCGGGACGAATACAGGCAAATTACGAACTGTGGCATGACTTTGCGAACGCTGCCGGCGCCTCCGAAATGGCGGCTGCGATGGTATTGGCCAACCGGAGAGATGCTGCCAATGTTGTTGATGTCCTGCATTTGAATGCGTTTGCCCAGCGGATCAATTTGCGCAATATGGGAACCGTTCCAACCATCAATGAGACTCTGACGACTGCTTTCGACCTCCGCCTGACCAAAATGTTTCGGAACGGTATCGTGCTGCAACCGGGCCTGATCCTCGATGCCGTGCAGGACAATTACGTCGGCAAATCTGCGGTACCGGCTCTCGGGGGAAAGGGTATCCCGGACAGTGTTCGTTCGGTTCTAGGTCTGACCTTGGACATTCCATTGGGGAAGGGGCGGGGTGTCGTTTCGACCGGTGCAGCCGAAGTAGCTGCCCAGGCAACGGCGGACGCAGCGCTGGCTCAGGAAGCATTTACCGTTTCCCAATCGGTGGAACGGACCGCACTTGCATATTGGGCTGTTGCAGCCGACCAGGCCCGGTTGGATCTTCTGCTGAAATCCGAAGATCTTCAGGCGCGGTTGTTGGAAATGGGAGAGGCGTTGGTCGAGGCAGACGAGTACCCCGAAGCAGATCTCCATTTTATCCGGGGTCGGTTGCACTTGACTCAAGGCAGGGTGGCCGAGGTCCGAGAGAGCTTGGTGAAGGCTCGATTGACGCTTTCGGAGGTCATGGGGCAGAGGCTGACCACGATCGACCAGGCACCTATGGCCGCCGACAGTTTGCCCGCCGTGTCCGACTCCAGGATCGATTTATTCTCGACGGTCGACGAAATGGTCGCCTTGGCACTTCGGTCCCGCTTTGATGTTGTGGCGGCGAAACACAGGGTTGATGCAGCCGAAACGCTGACTGAGGCTGCTTCCTCCGACCTCAAGAGGCGGGTTGATCTGCAACTTGGAGTTGGGTATTCGGGATTGCACGAGGGGGGTGACCTTACGACGCTGGACGACCTGACAAGTGGGTGGTGGCACGCTGCCTCCGACTTTTCTGCAGGACCCAGTTTCCGGATAGCCCTGGATTTCGAACTGCCGTTTGCCAACCGGGCGGCCATGGGCCGGTCGGCTCAGTCCTTTTCCCTGGAGCGTCAAAGCAGGATCGAAGCTCGGGATCTCGAGCGTGAAATTGCCAACGCCGTAGACCGGTTAGCCGGGTCGTTGAGTAGAGCCATCAATGAGGGCCGTCGCCGCAGTGTGTCTGTTGACCTCTTCAGTGACGCCTTGGCGTCGGATATCGAGCTCTACCGTGCTGGAGAGGGGAGTTCGATCTCCGTCATTTTGTCGCAGGAGCAGCAGGTTCTGGAGGAGATTACACTGGTGGCCATTCGCCACACGATTGCCCGCCTGGTGACGCAACTGAATTTCGAAATTGGGCATCTGGTCAAGTGCCGGATCGATGACGGCAGCGTGACGGTTGAGGCGTTTCTTCCTCTGGTTGATGGTTTGCCGACTAGCGAGGCGTCATGATTTCAGTGCAGAGGAGTTGAGGGATGGATCCAAGCAGACTCTTTCGCAAGGCGGCGCTGGAAAAACTTGCGTCGCCCGAGCGACTGGACGAGATGATGCAAATAACCTCGCCGATCGGCTGGCTGGCGATGATCGCGGTAGGTTGCGGACTGGTCGCTCTGGTGATTTGGAGTGTCGTCGGGACCATCTCGATCAAGGTCACAGGCAAGGGCATGTTGATACGGGGTGGCGTCGTATTCGATATTGCCAGCACGACCGAAGGCACTCTGGCGGAGGTTCTCGTCAAACCTGGTGACCATATTGTCAAGGACGAAGTGATCGCACGACTTGACCGACCGTCGCTTCGATTGAAGATCCAGAACGTAAGGGAGGATGTCAGTCGTCTCAGTGGTCAGGGAAGGCGGCAAAGCTCGGCCCAGCGAAGTCTATTGGTTCGATATCAAACCCAGGCAGGCGAACTCAGGGAGAAAATCACAAAGCAGGCGGAGATGGTCGAACGTGGACTCTTGACCAACTCGACTCTGATGAGAACCAGGGCAGAACTGACGGCCAACGAGCAGGCCCAGGCGCAGTTGAGGGCTCAACAGGCGGGTACCGGGAACAAGGTTGAGGACGTTCGTCAGCAGCTGAGCGAACTGGAGAACGAACTGGAGGCGACTTCCAAGATCGTCAGCCCGTTCTCTGGCCGAATTGTTGAGGTTTCGATGGAGACCGGCGATCTGGTCGGGGCCGGAAGCCGATTGGTGACGCTGGAATCTGAGGATGCCCCGATCACGGCAATGGTCTACATCCCCGCCGCGGAAGGAAAGAAGGTCCGTCCGGGAATGGAGGTCTATGTCTCGCCGACGACTATCAGAGCCGAGGAATACGGCTTCATGGTGGGCATCGTCGAAACGGCCTCGGATTATCCTGTCACGCCTGAAGGACTGCGCAGGGTGCTGAGAAATCAGAGATTGATTGAGGAACTGACTGGTGAAAGTGCTCCGATCGAGGTCCGGGTGACGTTGATCGAAGATCCTGAGACACCCAGTGGGTTCAAGTGGTCTTCGTCTGAAGGGCCGCCCATGAAGGTCTTCAGCGGCACCATTTGCTCCGCAAACGTAACGGTTGAAACCAAGAAGCCGATCTCGTATGTGCTCCCGCTGGTTCGCAAGACAGTTGGCGTCAGTTAGGCGATTGCATTAATGACCGATCCGACCGATTCCCCTGAAGTCAAAACCTACCCCAAGGTCAAGAATCGCCGTTGCAGGGTGCCGACGATTCTGCAGATGGAGGCCGTCGAGTGCGGTGCAGCAGCGCTGGCAATGATCCTGGACTATCACGGGCTCTCGGTGCCGCTGGAGGAATTGCGGGTCGAGTGCGGAGTCAGCAGAGACGGCAGCAAGGCGAGCAATGTCCTCAAGGCCGCCAGGAAATATGGGCTGGTTGCAAAAGGCTACAAGTACGAGTTGGATCGATTGTGGGACATCGACTTGCCTGTGATTCTCTTCTGGAATTTTAACCACTTCCTGGTCCTCGAGGGATTCCGCAAGGGCAAGGTCTTCGTTGCCGACCCGGCGACCGGTCCTCGGGAAATTAGTTTTGAAGAACTGGACGCTTCATTTTCAGGTGTTGTCCTGACATTCGAGCCGGGGCCGGATTTCAAAAAGGGTGGTGAACGGCACAGCATGGCTGCCGCACTGGGACGCCGTCTTCAGGGTTCGGAATCGGCACTGCTCTTCGTTATTCTGTGTGGGCTTTTCCTGGTCATACCAGGATTGATTGTACCGACCTTTTCGAGGATATTTATCGACGAGTATCTGGTTGGGGGTCGGGAGAGTTTCATCCGTCCTCTGTTGGTGGGGATGGGGTTGACGGCGATTGTTCGAATGCTCTTGACCTGGCTTCAGGAGTATTACCTCCTTCGGATGGAGACAAAGCTGGCCATTACGACCTCCAGCAAGTTCTTCAACCACATTCTTCGCTTGCCGGTTTCGTACTTTTCACAACGATACGCCGGCGAGATCGGTTCCAGGGTACAAATCAACAACAAGGTTGCGCGGGTGGTGTCCGGAAAGCTGGCGACGACCGTTCTGGACTGCGTGTTGGTGGTGTTCTACGCCGTGCTGATGTTCATGTACGACTTCACTCTGACCCTGATCTGTATCGTGATTGCGCTGGGGAATATTGTGGCGGTCAAATTGGTCTCACGGCGAAGGGTCGATGCCAGTCGGAGGCTCTTGCAGGAGTCAGGAAAACTGGTCGGCACCGCCATGAACGGGCTGAGAATCATCGATACGCTCAAGGCCTCGGGCTCGGAGAGCGAGTTCTTCTCAAGGTGGTCGGGCTACCAGGCCAAGTCGCTCAAGGCGGAGCAGGAATTGGGGCAGTGGACCGAGTATGTCAACGCTGTGCCCCCTTTGGTCAGTAGTTTGACGACAGCCGTCATCTTGCTCATGGGCAGTTTAAAGGTCATGGACGGCCAGTTGACAGTTGGAATGTTGGTCGCATACCAGAGTCTGATGGCCAGCTTCACAAGGCCCCTCAATACGTTCGTTACTTTTGGGGCTACACTCCAGGAGCTCGAGGCCGACATGAACCGGCTTGACGATGTGCTCCAGTATCCGATCGACGTCGACTACGAGAGGGAAGAAAAGATGGCTTCAGAGGGGTCTGAAGTCGTTCGATCGTCCGACCAGATCAAGTTGTCGGGCGCCGTCGAGATGAAGGACCTCTCCTTCGGCTTCAGCCCATTGGGGAAACCGCTGATCGAGAACTTCAACTTGAAGATCGAGCCGGGCCAACGAGTGGCTTTGGTCGGAAGGAGTGGCAGCGGCAAGTCGACGATCGCTCGATTGATCGCCGGTCTGTTTCAACCGTGGTCGGGTGAGATTCTCTTCGACGATACCCCTCGGACGGAATTGCGACCGAGCCTGATCCGAGATTCACTGGCAGTGGTCGATCAGGAGATTTTTCTTTTTGCCGGAACGGTCAATGACAATATCACGATGTGGGACTCGACCATTCCGGCCAAGGCGGTGACCGCCGCATGCCGGGATGCTGCCATCGATGAGGACGTTCACGATCGGATCGGCAAGTATCAGTCGGAAGTGACCGAGGGGGGGACAAATTTCAGCGGCGGACAGAGGCAGCGTCTGGAGATTGCCCGTGCTCTGGTGGGGAACCCGACGATCGTGATTCTTGACGAGGCCACAAGTGCTCTGGATCCGATGACCGAACGATGGGTTGATGACAGTCTCAGGCGGCGAGGTTGTACCTGCATCATTGTCGCTCACCGGTTGAGTACCATTCGTGATGCTGACCAGATCATCGTGCTCGACCGGGGTACGATTGTGCAACGTGGCACCCATGAGGAAATGAAGGATGTACCTGGGCAATATGCGCAGCTTATTAGTTAGCTCTCAGCTCTCAGCTCTCAGCTCTCGGCTCTCAGCTCTCAGCTGTCGGAACTGGGATGAGAATAGCCACAATAAGGCACAAAAAGGTGGTCTTTGTGAGTGAGCGTCCCGGCGTTGGCGGCGTCTCTCCGGGGACGGCCGAGATCCGTATCCTCGGCACGGTCGATACTGAAAAGATGGGCAGAATTTTTTCTGTCGGTCCCGAAGGAATCAGTCTCGGCAGGGGCGATGGCGATGTGGTTCTGTCCGATCCCTCGGTGTCGCGTCGGCATGCAGAAATTCGTCCCGTTGAAGGCGGTTTCGAACTCAGGGATCTGGGGAGTTCAAACGGCACCTGGGTCGAGGATCAGCGCATCACTAAGCACCTTCTTGGCGACGGTCAGCAATTTCGGTTGGGCAATGCCCTGTTCCAATTCAAGTTTAAGCCGGCCGAGGGGTCAGTTTCGCCGGCTACAAAAGCCCCGGTGGTTGTGCCGCCGACGGCAACCGCACCGAAATCCGCACCGCCGCTCCCCATTCCGCCGGCCTCCGAGATACAGGCCGATCCTCAATCGGTGCCTGTCGCCAAACCACGTCCGGAACCGAAACCGCCCTCGGAGTCGAAACCACGATCGAAGGCGAAAGTGCCCGACAGACCCAAGATTGACCCCGCTGTTGAACCCATGCCCACACCTGAAGAGGAGCCGGCGCCTGAACCACTCGCGGACCTGACGGGACTTGATCTGGCGAACGTCATCGAGCAGGAAGGCGTAGAGGTTCAGGCTGGAGGGAACCAACCGTTTTTGATCAATAAGCCTGATACGGTCTGGTACGTGCAAACCGGCAAGATGGAACTCTTCAACGTAAGAGTCGAGGACGGCAAACCCAAGGGGGCACGAAATCATTTTGTAACCCTGTCGGAAGGCAGCCTGATGATGGGTATGGATCCTGACCTCTTCACAGGGGGCGCAGGATTTCTAGCTGTAGGCTCGATCAACACAACCTTGAAGCGGATCTCTCTCTCCAGATTGAAAACACTGGCCGCCGAGCCGGCCATGGCGCCGACTGTGGCCGAATGGATTGATGGATGGGTGTCCGCCGTGTCGGCGGGACTGACCGATGAAATCCCCAATCCTCCGATGGAGGAGGTGTCGTTGATTCCACAAGAATCAATGAACCTGCCTGTCCATCATCAAGCCCGGCCGAACAAAGGTGTCGTTTGGTTGGATGTCACCAGCGGCAAGATCTTGTTCATCGGCATGGAGGAACTGATCCTGGACGAAGGGCGGGAGCAGAGGGGTGGGCGGGGGGACTCCCTCGGCCTGCAGCACCTGATTCGGGTGGCCACAGCCGAGTCAGCCCTCTTTCCGATTTCAATCAGGACATGGGTGGAGGCCCTGATTTCTGGTGATCCGGGGACCGTTGTTCAAGCTCTGCCTGGGGTCGACTGTGTTGACCGGCCCGAGATGTGGAGGGGAGTCGAGATCTTCCATCGGGTCGTTTGCCAGTGTGAGTTCATCAACAAGAGAATGTCCCAGGTCGACGAACTTAATCGCTTGAAGTCCAAAGCAGAGTATGCCGATGCCGCTCGGCGGCAGGGGCTCTCGGATCTAGCTTCCGTGTTGAGTGGGGGCGGAGACCGGTCAGTTTTTTCGTCCAAGGCAGGAGAGGACGAAGTTTTCGAGGCCGCAAAATTGGTGGGACAGAATCTGGATATGGAAGTGCGACGTCATCCCGAAGGGCAGAGGGAGAAGACGTTTGAAGGGCGGGTTGCAGCCATTGCCAAAGCCTCTCGTTTTCGGGTCCGGTCCATCGCCCTTCGTGATGACTGGTGGCGTCAGGATGGGGGCCCGATCCTCGGGAAACTCGGCAACGATGGAAGCCCAGTCGCGCTGCTGCCGACCGGTCCCACTTCCTACGAGTGCGTCAATCCTGGAACCGGGGGTCGGCACAAAGTCACGGAGGATTTTGCGGAGAGCATTGATCCCTTTGGTGTGACCTTTTACCGTCCGTTCGATGACGGGCCGTTGTCGGCGGTAGACCTGATGAAATTCGGGGTTCTGGGCCTCCAGCATGACGTCCGATGGCTGATGTTCATGGGCATCGCTTTGGGGATATTGGGCACGCTGGCTCCGATATTCACAGGGAAGCTCTTTGATACGGCGATCCCGCAGGCGGATCGCAGCCTGCTGCTGCAATTCACTACCGGACTTTTCGTGGCAGCCCTGATTGGGGCCGCCTTCAAGATCACACAAAGCGTTGCAGTCTTGAGGATTCAGGGGCGGATGGACTACTCGGTCCAGTCCGCGCTCTGGGATCGCCTGCTCGACCTTCCGTCGACCTTTTTCCGCGGCTACTCGGCCGGAGACCTTGCGGACCGGGCCGGAGGCATTGCCAAGATTCGGGACCTGATTGCCGGCGCCGGGGTCTCTGCGATCCTCGGCTCGTTGAGTTCGGTGTTCTATGTCGTATTGATGTTCAAGTACAGTGTTCGCCTCGGTGTTTTGGCGATGTTCTTGACGGTTCTCTTCATAGGATTCACATCGTCGGCCAATCTCCTTCAACTACGGTTGCAACGAGATCATATGGAAATACAGGGGCGGATTACCGGCCTGGTTCTGCAGTTTATCTCCGGGGTGGCAAAGCTCCGGGTTGCCGGGGCCGAGAATCATGCTTTCAGTGTTTGGGCCAGGCAATTTTCCGAACAGCGGCGCCTGGAGTTCGGCATCGGGCGAATTCAGAACGCAGTTGCAGTCTTCGGCTCGGCCTTCTCGATCATTTCGTCAATCGGGATTTTCTTCGTTTTGTACCAGGCCAGGGCGGCCGCCGGCCCCGGGGCGCCTTCCATGAGCACGGGTGAGTTTGTAGCGTTCACGGCTGCTTATGGTGCATTCCTCGTGGCGATGCAAGCCCTTGCGGAAGCCTCTCTCAATCTGCTCAGAATCGTCCCGGTATTCGAGCGGTTGAAACCGATCATCCAGACTCCTTCCGAGATCGATGAAACCAAAGCCTATCCGGGAACGCTCAAGGGAGAAATCGAACTGGTCAACATTCAATTCCGCTATTCGGAGGATGGGCCATGGGTGCTCCAGGGTGTCTCGTTGAAGATTCTGCCCGGAGAGATGGTCGCCTTTGTCGGCTCGTCGGGCTCGGGTAAATCGACACTCTTGCGTTTGATGCTGGGATTCGAGATACCTGATCGGGGAGCAATCTATTTTGACGGCCAGGACCTTTCCAGTGTCGATCTTCGGGAGATCCGGCAGCAACTGGGCGTGGTCCTTCAGGACGCCAAGGTGTTGCCGGCGGATATCTACCACAACATCGTCGGCGCATCCGATCTGACGATTGAACACGCATGGGAAGCAGCCACGATGGCCGGGTTTGACCAGGACATCAAGGAATTGCCAATGGGAATGCATACCTATGTCAGCGAAAGCGGTGGTGGTTTTTCCGGTGGGCAATTGCAGCGGCTCTTGATCTCTCGGGCTTTGGTTCGGAAACCGAGGATTCTCTTCTTCGACGAAGCGACCAGTGCGCTGGATAATCGCTCCCAGAATGTCGTCACCGAGAGTATGGAGCGACTGTTTGCCACGAGAATTGTCATTGCTCACCGCCTGAGCACAATCGTCAACGCCGACAGAATCTGTTACCTCGACAAGGGCAAGATAGTTGAGCAGGGAACCTATGCCGAGTTGATGGCCGTTGACGGGTTCTTCGCAGCCCTGGCCAAGCGCCAGATGGCGTAGGAGTTGTCAGCTCTCAGCTGAGGCGCTTGCAGGAATCCCCAATAAAAGGTGCCTTAAAACAATAAAAGGTGCCTGGCACAGCGAACTAGTGTTCTTCAAACCCGGCCTTCGGGAGCGCCTCCGGCCCTCCCGCTCAGTGCATTTCCCTCAAGGGCAACAGAGTCGGAATCGGGAGAGCGTCGCCCTTGAGGGAAACGACCTCGGCGGCCTACGGCGTTGGCCGAGACTCGATTGCCAGCCGTACCGCCGTGGATTGCCCCACACAACCTTTCCCGAAGCAGAACCCTTACCGGAAGGTCTGCCGGAGGGAAAGCTTGTGTGCGGCACTTCCCGATTTGGCGTCTTGGGCGGCGAAATATCTCACGTCGGCGTTGGCTGGGACGGGCACGGCGTGTCGTGCCCGTGTCCCAGTAGGCGGGACCATCAGTGCCATCTAGGAGCGCGTACCGTATTGGCCCCTTGAGGTCACGATTTGCCTCAAGGTGGCGGCGCGAAGGCCAATCCGGCCACGCTCCTAGCTTATCGCGCTTCGCGCGAGTGGATAAAT
>Ga0164318_10000509_pt1 | contig 30140 bp, 37 predicted proteins | sample GuaBasSedimGuay9_FD_113734 | JGI IMG/M metagenome (GOLD analysis project Ga0164318, IMG submission 113734) | Subseafloor sediment microbial communities from Guaymas Basin, Gulf of California, Mexico - Guay9, Core 4571-4, 0-3 cm | ecosystem: Environmental > Aquatic > Marine > Hydrothermal vents...
GCCAAACGTCACGGTCTCTTTCGATATCTTATCGATCAAGTCCCAGCGATCGCCAGTGCTCAGTTTCATGCTGCACCCCCCGCGTCTGCCGCGCTTTTCGTATTTGAAGCGTTCGTAGCATTCGCGATGATATCCTCCACATTGACAGGTTTCGCATCTTTAAGCCTCGATACAAGTTCTTTGATACCTTCGCCTGCGATTGCGACGGTCGAAACCACAGGGATGCCAAGAATCTGCTCTAACCGGTCAGCATCGATCTCGATGTTCTTATCCGCAGCAACATCCCGCATATTAAGAGCGATCACTAAGGAATACCCCTCTTCGATGATCTCCATCGCGAGATAGAGGCCGCGTTCGATCTTGGATGCGTCGATTACCGAGATTACCTTTATATCCTTGCCCTCATGCAGCATCGCAACAGCAACCTCCTCTGCCCGGTCCTTCGGATCAAGAGAGAACGTTCCGGGCACATCAACGATCTCGATGTCCTCGCCCTCGATCTTCATCCATCCTTTCGTGTAATCGACCGTTGTTCCGGGATAGTTCGACTCGGTTACGTTTGCTCCTGTTAGACGGTTGAAAAAGACGCTTTTACCGACGTTGGGATGTCCCATCAGAAGAATCTTCATTTTGCCACCTCTATAGTGATCTTTCCGGCCATGTCCAACCCCAGCGACGTCTCTGCCCCTTCAACAACCACATCAACAGGACCTTTGATCGGCTGTTTCGTAACCATCCTGAGCGTCTTGCCAACCCTGATGCCCATGCCGGCGACCCGTTTCTGCAGATCTTTCTCGATCTCTGTTACGGCACCCTGTTCATTATAATCCATCTCAGATAATTTCTTTTTCATTCTATTACACCATACTAACCTGTATCTTCCGCGCCATCCCGCGACCAATCGAAACCGTGTTCCTATCAACCTCTATCGTAACCGGACCGTGGCCATTGGAGATCACGCGCACGACGCTGCCCTCCGATATCCCCATCAGGTTCAGTTTCTGCCTGACGCCGTGACCACCCCCGATCTCTATAATTCTTGCAGGAAGGTCTGGTTTTAATTGTGATAAGTTCATATCGCTTGAATACATCTCGATTCACCTTTGTTGTTATGAGTAATCAGACGCGATTAGGTATGTAAGTACCCTACCCTAACAAAATTAGGTTTTTTCCGAAAAACCTAACATTTGGGCGAGGGGGGGCGTTTTAATCCGGAAGTGCCGGATTGATAAAAAGTTTGAATACCACTGAACTTTCAGAGAGTACCGACCATGAGCAATCCGATATTCACTCACATCACAGACGATCGTGCAGCGATGGTGGACATCAGCGAAAAGGACGCGATCACCAGACGCGCTGTTGCAACCGGAAGAATCGCGCTTCAACGAGAGACGATTGCAGCAATCAATAGAGGCAGCGTCGAGAAAGGAAACGTGCTTGCAACAGCAAGGGTCGCTGCTATAATGGCGGTCAAGGAGACTCCGTCCACGATCCCGATGTGCCACCAGATCCCTATCACCGGAATCGATGTCAATTTCGAGATTACCGACGATGCGATTCATGCGCTTGTGGAGGTGAAGTCGGTCGGGCGCACCGGAGTGGAGATGGAAGCACTCTCTGGCGTGAGCACCTGCCTTTTAACGATCTGGGATATGGTCAAGTCCGCAGAGAAGGACGAGAGCGGAAATTACCCGGATACCGCGATAACAGATATCAGGGTGGTTGAGAAGGTGAAATACCGTGCACATCAAACCGGAGATCCGGATCCTCGCAATCGATGATTCCGCGCTTTTAGGCGAGCGCATCATGATTGTCGGCGTGGTCTTCCGGGGTGGGGGATGGATGGATGGCGTACTCAGGTCAGAGATCACACGGGATGGGATGGACGCAACCGATGTGATCACAGAGATGGTGACTGCGACCAAGCATTACCCGCAGATCCGCGTGATTATGCTCGATGGCGTGACTTATGGCGGGTTTAATGTGGTTGACATAACCGGGTTGCAGAGTCGAACCGGGCTGCCTGTAATCGCGGTGATGCGTGCCGAGCCGGATATGGCGCGGATCAGGGACGCGATGCAGAATCTCCCGGACGCTGATCTGCGGTGGCAATCCATCTTAAACGCTGGCGCGATTGCGGAGATCAAGGTGCATGAGGGTTCGCTGTATATTCAGTGTGCAGGAATTGAGATTACGGATGCAATGAAGATCGTGCAACTCGCAACGACCCACAGCCACATCCCTGAGCCGCTTCGTGCTGCGCACCTGATCGCAACAGGCATCGTGTGTGGAGAGTCGCGGGGGCAGGCGTGATCGTTTTTTTCCAATTTCGTCACTCATTTCATTCCCGCCCCATTATATTCATCAACGATTCCAGTCGGTTTGACGGTGTGTGGTTCACGCTGCCGACCGATGAAACTATATAATATTTGTATCCGCTGATACTGTGTAAATCGGGATGATCTCCCGGTCTATTTCTCAGCAATCGGCGTATGTAATCGGATCTCATCGAGCAACTCATCATCGGTCTTTCCTTCGAACTCGACTGATCTTATACCAGAATCTATCTTAAACATATCCGTAATACATGACTTTCGAATAAATTGAATTTTCCACCATCCTAAATGTCACACTCTTTATATGGGATTATACACATATCATACATTAAATGTCAGAAGAAGAACGAATATTTGAAATCCTGAGCACCATCCAAAATATCAAAGAGTCGGAACTACCCGTCACAACATATTTTAAACAGAATTCTGTTCCGTTCACTCGCGAACAATACTATCGCTATTGCAGGATTCTTAAGAAGTCTGGTGAAGACGGACTTTATGACAAAAGAAAAGATGGAAATTACACGAAACTGACGGAACGGATAAAAGATTACATAATATCCACAGTCACAGAAAACAGAAGCATAACCACACCCCAATTACAGGGCAAGATTCTAAACAAGTTTGATGTAAAAATATCAGAATCCAGTTTGAATGCCTTCCGGGCATCGGTTTCTTTAACAAGAGTCCCCCTGCACAAATAGCCAAAATACAAACTCCTGAGATCGGGCGGCGGTGAAATTCTTACATGGTTGGCATTCTTCACAGGCATTATCGGAATCTTTTTATTATTTTCTGATAACGTCGGATTGTCTTACACAACCACAACTACCATAATGGAGAACTATCGGTCTGAAAAGTGGTTTACACCGCTAATCTGTGTCCATCTGTGTTAATCTGTGGCTGATACTATTTTAGCCACAGATTAACACAGATTTCACTGATTACACCCACACAATAATGCCCGTATTTGTCGGGTTGGTGCCATGTTTTCAACCGACCAGAATAAATTAAAAAGTCTCACAACTCAAAAAGTCTCACTTATCCGACCGATACCCCGTCATCAGTGATCTGATAACCTGCCGACTCCTGCCTGAGTCCAGCCATCGCCTCGATGGTGATCGTCTCGGAATCGAGGTGGATGATGTTATCCACGCTAGCTTTCAGCATCGTCTCGATCTCGGTCTCTGCTGTACCCTCGGTATATGTGATGATACCGGTTCCGCCTGCCATCTTGATCCGCATGATGTAGGACTTAAGCACCCTGATGACGAGGATCGGGGAGTTAAACGCAAATAGCGTGGTCGATGAGTCCAGGATCGATCTGAACTGCTGAGTCTGCTGATAGATATCCTGCAACTGCTGGATGACCTTGCTTGCGATGTCGGTCGGATTCTGCGGGGATGATACCACCATGTTCTTAGTCTCCTTCTGCATAGCGCCGACTGAACCTGATGCCGTATCGATCACATACAGCTTCTTATCCCGAATATAATCACTGATGAACCAGTCAAAAACCATCATCTGCTGTTCGAGCTGGGACTGGGTATAGTCAGTCATCAGATACGAGCATAGATCGCCACCTGCTACCGCCTGACGCAGGAACTGGTAGCAGAATATGGACTTTCCGGTCTTTGGTGGACCATATACAAGAGTTATCGTATTCTCTGGCAGTCCGCCGGTAAGTTCATCAAGTCCCGTGATCCCGGATGCTATTTTTGGAATCATATCTCATATATGAGGCTGAAGAGAGTGTTCAGAGCCTCACTAAGCCCTTGTTCATCTGTTGCCGAGACTGGAACGATCGGAATCTCCTCCCAGAGCGACATCTTCTTCTTGATTTCACCAGGCGACAACGCGTTCGGAAGGTCTTGCTTGTTGGCGATGATCACCTTTGGTATCGCCTCTGTGCGGCACATCCGGATCATCTCTTTCGCCCGCACAAACGTCTCTGGCTTCGTCGAGTCGATCACGATGAAGGTGCCGATCGCCTCCCTCCCGAGTGGTTCAAGCAGTAGGTCGAACCGCTCCTGGCCCGGAGTTCCGAATACGTCGGCAGAGAATCCTTTGTAGTCTATATGCCCGATATCAAGCCCGACAGTCGTTGGAAATAGTTCAAAGGTCTGCCGCTCCACTGAAACGGAATCCGGAGCGATTGCATGGGTAAATGTCGTCTTTCCGGCATTATACGGTCCGGTCACCAGTAGTTTCGGAATGAAGACCCTGACCCCGCCCGGCTCCAGAATCTCGAAGAAGATCTTTGTCCCTGATACCTTGATCCAGTTCGATTTCGTGACCGCAAAGACCTGCCGGTAGACTACCTTCTCTTCGACGCTGAAGAGTTTGACCTCGCAGTCAACGATTTTGGACAGTCTTCCAAGCATCACTTTTTCGTAGTTCCATCTCGTGAAGAGATAGATCATGTTCACATCGTTTGATCGTGCCACCTCGTTTAACCGCTCGATCATATCGAATGTCTGGTCAACACCGATGGAATCGAGAAGCGTTGCAACATCCTCAATAACAGCAGTTCCCCCGGCGATATCAGCGATCGCTTTTGCAACCACATTCTCACTCTCTTTAAAATCATCGATCTCATATTTGCCGATCGCTGGCATCCCCATCATCGGGGAGATGGAATCGACAAAGAATGTCTGACCCGAGTCGAGAGATGACCGCAGATCCCAGCCGTACCTGTGGAATACATGTTCGATCTCGACCGGTGTTCTTGTGTTTGTGTATATAAAACTGATGTCCCCGTCGTTTCTCATGCGCTCCGCGATGATCTGGCATCCGAAGACCTCGGATGCGACGCCCGGCATCGCGGTAAACAGCATCGATGTGCCGGCAGGCATTCCTCCGCCGAGCATCTCATCAAGCAACGGGATGTATGTTTTACGTCTGCCCTCGGTCTCTGCCACCATGTTTAGACCTCTTCGAGGATCTCCTGCACTTGTTTTGCCCTTGTCTCGATCTCCATCATGATCAGCCCGAGTTGCGCGCCGGAGTCTGCCAGTGCGATTAGAATCGCCTTCTCGCCGGCTGGCTGGAGCAGTATCGTGCCCTGCTCGGTCTTTACGTGGATCTCACTCACACTGCCAGTTCCCATCTGGGTACTTGCAGTCTCTGCACTCGCCATGATTGTGGAGCAGAGCGCGGCAACGATCCGCTCGTTCATCTCAGGCGGCATGAGCGCCGTGATCAGTAATCCCTCCTTGGAAACGATGCCGACAGCCTTGATTTGTCCGACTTCCCCGAATCTGGCAAGGACCGTGTCCAATTTATCCTTCTTAGTCTCAGGCATTTTGCTCACCTACTCGATTATCATTTATCACTCGATCAACTCAAAGATAACCACGCAGTTCCCGAGTTCCGCTGTTTCATTGGTTATTCGTATCTGGAATTCCTCGCCAAAAACCTTCCTGGCTGCTGATGCTGCATAAAATCCAGGAGGGCAGAGAACGCACGAAGTAATTCCATTCTCGCGCAGATATTTGAGTGCGAGCGTGTTGATGCAGTTTTTTACGCGACATCGAACTATCTTTCCATCAGCATCCGGAATACAGTGAATCTCATCCGCAACATCGAGTCCGACAAGCATCTTTGCAAGATCGTCCATGAACTCCGGAATTGGTTTTCCGGGTTTAAACTCGATTCCAAGATCTTTTTCGGTAGCAGTGATCAGATCGACACCAACGAGCGGTACCATCGTGGTCTGCATGATCGGCGCACCTGCTCCAAGCGTCTCCTTCACTGCTCGCTCGAATGCATAAGATATCGCGTTGTAGACGACATAATCCACTTTCTCTTTACGCCATTCTTCGGTCATGACTCCACCTCCGCGGTCACCGCACACTCTGTCATCTTACACTCCACCCCTGGCTTTAATTTCGCATAGCCTTCTCCGTTGGTACCCTTCACAACATCGATGACGCCCCTCACAATTCCAGGTACTGGGCAGACCGTGGTCTCGAACGCAAGCCCACCGACCTTCTTCGGGCAGACGTTACATTCCTTGATCGCAAGCGTAACCATGCCTGCATCCTCTGTGATCTCATACTCGCCTCCGAACTCGAGTTCATCTGCTAATATCCCGATCAACTCTTTTACCGGAGTGTCCCTGGTAACCAGACCCTTCTTAAGTAGGAGTTTGCCGATCTGGGTGCCGATGTACGACGCAAAGAGATTGGTCTGTTCCTGACTCGATCTTCCGAACAGTTCTCCGATCGCGGCTCCCAAGCCCATAAATGTGCGGTGCAGATACTCGATCTTGTTATCCATCAAATCCTCCTTGTATCTGGTTCGTGATTGAACTAGTGAATACATAAGCTTTTACCAATCAGAGATAACCATCTGCAACCACAATACAGGTGTATGCAGGGCAGTAGCCCTTCGACAACCCTTTCCTGAGGTCGCATGACCGCACATTACATCGCAAGCAGTTCGCCACACCCCGTCTTCCGGCACATTCATAGATCGGGCATTCGCACCCTGCCACCTCTACAAGCAGATGTTGTGATCTCTCACACCCGGGACACCTGCCGGACTCCTTTGACAGACAGACATAACATGCCAGCCCACAGGCTCCGATCTCGGATTCCCCGGTCACACCATCAGTCCCTCTCTGACCAGTTCGTCTTCTGGCGCAATCACGAATACACAAGCGTCTGCGCCTTCCGCGATGCATTCGGTCTCAACGCACTCGATATCCTCTCTTTCCGTAAGTGCCCTCATAAATCCCGCAAGGATTCCGCATGAGTAATAACACGCCTTTGAGACGTCACCATGCCGCTTCCATGCCCACCCCTCGAATGCATCCTTGCATGTGACTGTGGCTCTTGCAGACCCGTAATCGATCTCACTGACCGTAAAATCCCCAAATCCAAGCTGTGTGTAAGCCTCCACGCAATCCAGAAACCCCTTGTCCGATTGGGTGATGTCGCCGGACTTCACTGCCCCGCGGACATAAGCGATGCCACCTTCGATTGCGGCATTGTAGTAGACCGTGCCTGTTACGGGACCGATCAGTTGTTCGACCGCCTTTCTGATCCCGTAAAACCCATGTTCGATGTCGGTGAGGCATGTCCGGGACCCTTCGACGTAGATCCAGCCCCTGCTCCTGAATCTGATAAGATCGCATGATATTGCCATCGTTTTAATGATTTGCTGTCTGTCGTAATTAAGGTTTGGGACTTTTGTGTGGGACTCTTTGATTCATTCTGATTCAGTTGAAAAATGGGATGCCATCCCGTTTTACCACAAAATTCGCAATCTCTGTGCCCCTCGACGCTCTCTGTGGTTCAATCTATGAGATAATTTAAAGAATATATTATAAGAAATAAAACCACAGAGGTCATAGGGAGTACAGAGACAAGGTTTTTAGAGTCGCAGAATATGTCCGCGTAGAAGTTGATGTTGTTCATGTTAATTATACGCGGTTGCCTATATTGGTGGAATCTGCGTAAATGGCTTCACCACCACTCGCTCTTCTCGCAGACCGTGGCTAAAATTCATATCAGCCATAGATGAATGCTGATTACACAGATTAAGGGTATTAATGGATTTGCTGACAAACATCGCTCCATTTTTGATACATTCGCAATTCCCTGATCCGATCAACCATTGTCCGGATGCAGTCAGCACTGAGCCTAAATACGATACTCCGCAACCAGCTCGTGATAATCATCGAACCAGTAGGCATCCGGATTGCGCTTGAAGACCATGAAACTCCCAACCTGCTCAGGATCAGGCGATTGGTGATACCTGAAAAAGATGTGTTCGTCTGTCATCCCCGCGATCTCGATCTTTCCGGTCGAATGCGACATGATCAGTCTGGCACGCTTGGCAAGACCTGAACAACCTTTAAGTGATCGCTGGAAGCTCTGGTACGCTTCCTCGACCGGAATGGCAAATGTCCTGTTGCCTGATGTCGGACGGCACTGGAAGACGTAGTACGGGCTCGCGCCGATGAATGACAGTTTCTTAAACAGTGTGGACAAGGTTTCGGGATCGTCGTTGACCCCGCGTATCAGCGGAGTCTGGTTGGCGATGATGGCGCCTGCCCTGATAAGGGTGCGAACCGCCTCGATAGACGCGTCTGTGAGTTCTCTTGGGTGATTGAACTGCGTCATTATGTACATCTTCTTTAGAGCGGTGCTGTATCTCTCTATCAGCTCCGGCAGTGACGGGTCATCGAGGATCCTGTACGGGTTAAACGCCAGCATCTTGGTGCCGATGCGGATAATATGAACATGCTCGATCTCTTGAAGTTGCCTTACCAGTTCTTCCAGCCGTCTCGTGGATAACATCAGCGGATCGCCGCCAGTGACAAGGATGTTGGTCAGTTCCTCGTGCTCACGGATGTACCGGATCCCCTCTGTCACGTCACGGGTAACCTCATCAAAACCATCTATAAAAAGCCGTTTCCTGAAACAGAACCTGCAATAGCCACCGCATGTATCGGTGACGAGAAGAACCGCGGTGGAGTTATATTTATGTTGCAGACCATGAACCATGGTGTATGTACTTTCATTGGAAGCATCTAACTGCCCCCATTCATCGAGTTCTCCAGCATTTGGTATTATAATGCGTCGTATCGGATCTTCAGGATCGTTCCAGTCTATCAATGACAAATAATACTCATTTGCACGGAAAGCATACTTTTCAGTGACTTTTTTAAGTACAACTCGCTCCTCCTCGTTAAGTTCGTGTATTTGATCAAGTTTTGTAAAGTATTTTGGAGTCTTCATTCTCTCATTCCTTGCTTTTTGAAGGCATAACGCGCCAGAATGACTATACTTCTACGTAAACATCGGTACTTATAAGTTTATACCCTCTCCTGCCCACAAGATGTGTCCTGCACCGCTCAAGGACGAGTCGCAGAATAATCGAATAACGTTCGTACAATTCGTGTGATTTGCATCATTCGTGTTTTATCAGCAGGGATTTCTGCAAGAATGGATTAAATTGTAAATGCAAGTGTTTGGACGGATGCCACGAATCAGAATAGGATTGTTACAATATATCCTCAGCCCCATAGACTATAAGATTGATTGCAGCTACCGATGCGCAAAATACGCAACAACTCGTCCTGCATCAACGCTATCGATGCGCACGAATCCGAACCGTTCGAATTGAACGACATTTTCCAGTTCCTCGACGATTCCGGTCTCGCCAACGCCTTCATACGTCTGGTCCGGCGCACGCACCACCACCGGGACATGTCCGTCCGGCACCCAGTGGATGATCTGGTACCGCGGCTTTTCACAGGTCGCGCACCATGCCTCGTGAGTGCCGCCGATGCATCGGGCTACCAGCGGTTCGGTGCTCACAATCTCGATATCGTACAGGTTTTTGAGCCGTAGTTTATCGCCGGCTTCGAGACCCTCGATGTCTGTTCTGCAAACATAAAGGGTGGAACCAGCAGGAATCTTTCGAAGATCATCCCGCCCGGGATGGCATTTCGGTGTTGCGATCACATCAGGAGCGTCTAAAATCTCCATCCTCACAGGTTCCCAGACAAAGAAATACCGGTTCGCTTCCGGATCAACGATCTTGCGGTTGATGGCGTAGAGATTATCGAGGCTTAAACTGATATCGGTCTCAGCGATGCCAAGATCGAGCATGAACTTCCGGATCGCAACTGCCGTGATGCCGCGTCTTCTAAGCGCCCGGAGCGTCGGAACGCGCGGATCATCCCAGCCAGTATAGGTCCCGTCTGAAATTGCCTCTGAAATTGCGCTTGTGCTGAACCTTCCGAATTCGTGGATCTTCATCCTGCCCCAGTGTATGGTCTTTGGGTACTGCCAGCCCAGGTACTCATATACGTAGCGCTGCCTCTGCTCGCTATCCCTCAGGTCCTTGCCGCGTATGATGTGAGTAATCCCGAGAACATGATCCTCGATTGCGGATTCGAAATCAAGTAGGGGCCATACCCTGAACCGGTCACCGATCCCGGCGCGCGGGTGCGCGGTCTCGACGATCCGAAACGCTGCCCAGTCGCGCATTGCAGGATCCTTGTGTTTGATATCGGTCTTGATGCGCAGCACCGCGCCACCCTCATGATATCCACCATCAAGCATCCGCTCCCAGTGTTTAAGATTCGCATCCACGTCAGCATCCCGGTGGGGGCATGGCTCGCAAGCATCCTTGTATCGCTTGAATTCGTCCCTCGGACAGGTGCAGACGTAAGCTTTGCCCATGAGAATCAGTTTCTTTGCGTATTCGTAGTACGTTATAATGTGATCGCTTGCGTACACCACCCGGTCAGGAACCGTGCCGAGATACTCACAATCATCAAGGTACCATGTATAAGCGTCAAGCATCGGCGCCTTTGTCTTCGGGTCGGTGTCATCGAACCTGATTATAAACTCGCCGTGATACCTGTGCGCATACTCGGAGTTCACAACGATTCCGCGCACACTCCCGATGGTAGCAGGCCCATTCGGGTTCGGCGCAAACCGGAGCACGGCCCTGTCGCCATCGATCTCAAGATCAGGAAGGCCGATGCTTGGCTGCTTGCGTTCGTGGATCTCATCGATGAGATCAGGCGCGATTTCCCCGAGTCTCTGCTCCCATGACTCAGGGTCGCCTGTTAATCCGGATAAAACTTCGCCTACGAGAGATGCTACCTCTTTCGCATCCTTTCGCAGATCAGGATGCGCTCCAAGAACCTTGCCGAGCACCGCGCCCGTTTGTGGGGTTTTTCCATACTTCACGGCATTCTGAAGCGCGTATTTCTCTATCAGTTCTCTTGTCTCATCAATTTCCATAAAATAGCCCGACTCGGATTCGAACCGAGGTGCTGGGATCCAGAGTCCCAGATGATTGACCGCTACATCATCGGGCTGCGATTCCATATAAGGGGGGGCGGTGATATAAATTCTTTGGTTCGCTTGTGGCTGGCTTGTGGCTGCAAAGTTACTAACGAGGAAGGCGGGTTTCGAGTCGTTGTGGCGCAGTTCGCCAGTTATTCGCGATTTTTCCCGATCCGGACACCATGCAACCTGACACCTGCCATATCGAAAGTTTAATAATCCCAAAACAAAGTTTGGATAGACGGATGGATCATTTAGGAGGCTGCCGCATGACTACGATGGACGCACTCGACAAAACACTATCAGACCTGCATAATAAGGCCGCAATCGAGGTAAGCGCGATAGTGAGTCGGAATGGAGTACTGATCGCAGCGAATGCGCCAACTGATGCAAAAACGTTCGCGGCCATGGCAGCAACGATGCTTGGAGCCGCGGAGATCACAGCAGAGGGATTGGATCAAGGGGTGCCTGACCGCATGATCGTGGAGTCGTGCCACGGGCGTCTGATTGTGATGGGCGCGGGTAAGAAGATGCTGCTTGCAGCGATGACCGAACCAGACACGAATCTTGGCATGGTGCTGGCAGAACTCGGGAACACCATCAAGGAGATCGTTTCCATCGTCGAGCCTTCTTAACGATCCGGATAGGTGGTGGATCACTCGATCCAGATAACATCAACCTCGTCGTCTTCATCAAGTCCTTCTAATGCCTCCCTGATCACAACAAAGCCGTTTGACCCGGTTACCGAACTGAGGATGCCTGCCCCGGACGTCATGACTGGATGCGCCACACCACCATCGACCTGCACCCTTGTGTATGTGAGATATCCGATCTTCGATGCGATCTTTGCACCGAGACGTGCGCGCATCAGGCGATCGGGCATCAATGGCATTCGCGCCAGTTTCGAGATCGCAGGACACCCGAACTCGAATAGAGCGACCAAACATGCGACCGGGTATCCGGGAAGCGATAGTACCGGCATCGCCTCAGTCTCGTTCACAGTCTTGCCGGCCATGTCGATCATACCGAGCGCGGCGGGCTTTCCCGGGCTCAGACCGACGCCGTGCACCAGCAGGCTCCCGAGTGATTCGATCGCGCCCGGCACGTAATCCCGCGCCCCGACCGAGGTGCCGCCGCAGAGGATGATTGCATCGCAGTCTGCAGACGTGCGAATCGCCTTCTCGATCAGGTCGGGATCGTCGATGACGATATCTTTGTAAACCGGAATCCCGCCCCATTTTTCGACATAAAGACCGACCATAATCCCATTCGTCTCCCGGATCTTGTTAGTCTCGCTTTCAGGTTCGCTCTGCATCGGGACGAGTTCCGATCCGGTCGGGATGATCGCAACCCTCGGGCGGGCATATACCTGTACGTGAGATATGCCGATCATGCCAAGCATTGCGATGTCACACCCGCGGAGGTGATGCCCGCACTCAAAGACGGTATCACCATGACAGACATCCTCCCCGACCGTGCTGACGTGCTTGTTCGGGTGTACGGCAGAACGGATCTCGACTATCCCACTGCTCTCTGCGATCTCACCACCCTCTGCCGGTATGGTGTCCTCGATCATGACCACAGCATTCATCTCATCAGGCACTGGTGATCCTGTGTGCACACGGATGCAATCGACACCCTCCCGAAGCAGCACAGGATTTGTCGGCGATGCGCCGGTCGTCGCTTCCGCACGGACCGCGTACCCATCCATCGCGGCACGCCTGTGATCAGGGACATCGATTGCTGATACGATCCTCTCTGCGAGGACCTTATCCCAAGCGTCTTTTATCGGTACGCGCTCCCGCCTCTCGATAGGGCTGATATGTTCGAGGAGTATCTTTCTTGCAAGATCAACACGGGTTCGCTTCTTAAAGACCATGATGGTAAACCGGTTCAATCGTAGAAAAACTTAACCACACTAACGGCAATCCATGCATTCATGGAGTTTAGCGAATGGGAGCCACTTTACACAGAAATCCTTACAGACTTCGGCTTCGACCGATCCGAAGACGAAGCAAGCGCACGCATCCTCGCTGACCTGCTGCACGGAAGGGCTGGCACGCTTCCGGATCTTCGCGGCACCATATCAGGAAGGGACGTTGCGGTCTGCGGGAATGCACCATCGCTTGCATCAGAGATCGAGCAGGTCATGCCTGATCAGATCATCATCGCGGCAGATGGCGCAACGACCGTCCTGATGGCAAACCGGATGATTCCGGATGTGATCGTGACTGATCTGGACGGAACGATCGAGGATATCATCTCTGCAAGCAAAAAAGGGTCTTTCGTGGTGGTTCATGCGCACGGCGACAACATTCCCGCGGTCCGGTCGGTTGTGCCACTGCTTGGAGGGCGGGTGCTTGGCACGACGCAGTCGGAGCCGTTTGACGATATCCACAACTTTGGCGGCTTCTCTGATGGAGATCGGTGCGTATTCATGGCAATTGCTTCTGGTGCTGCAAGTGTAATGCTCTTCGGATTCGATTACGACGATCCGGATGTAAATGATGTTAAAAAGAAAAAACTGGGATGGGCAAAGCGTCTGATAGAGGAGTGTTTATGAGTACGAGTACCAGTACGGACGCGAGCGTGAACACGAGTATGGAGATTGCGGGGCATCCGGTATCGAAAGGAGTAGCTTCCGGCGAGATTCTAATCTCTGATACGCCGATATCATTTCTTGGTGGAATCAATCCGAATACCGGGGAGATTACAGAGAGGAACCATCCGAAGAAAGGGGTTTCAATTGCAGACCGTGTTTTCCTCTTCCCCCACGGAAAGGGATCGACTGTCGGGTCGTACATAATCTACAGCCTCAAGAAGAATGGTGTAGCTCCGTGCGCCATGATCAACCTCACATCCGAGACGATTGTTGCTGTTGGCGCGATCATAGCCGATATTCCGCTCGTGGACCGCCTCAAGGAGGATCCGTTCACGGTCTTTCATGACGGCGATCTTGTGAAAGTGGATGGGACTGTGGGTTATGTGACCCGGAAGTGAGCATGCCACATAAGGCAACATCCCGGCTGACGACATAGGTATTTATATCATGACGTGAAAACACAGAAACAATCGATTGCCTGCGTTTAATTCGCATAGGAGGGAAGATTATCACGTACCTCAAGACTCACGTATCCGGTGGAACTCTGCTGGTCGCAGTATGCGATCAAGAGTTGATCGGGCAGACATTCAGCGACGGTACGTTGACGCTGGAGGTCTCTGAGTTCTTCTACAAAGGCGAGATAGTGCCCCTGCCTGATGTCGGAGATGTGCTTGAAGATGCGGGAATCGTAAATATTGTTGGCAAGCGGTCTATCGCACATGCACTCGAACGTGGTTTTATAAGTGAAGATAATATCATTGTAATCGATGGCGTGCCACATGCACAGGCGGTGGCGGTACCGGCTTCGCCACAGGCACCTTAGACATTATAGATGGGACAGGACGTGTTTGATATAGGACAAGACGACGAAACTACCGAAATAGCATCCGATGTAACGATTCCAAGCGAAAATATTGCCATCCGGGATGAAATGGGGTTAGTAAATACAGTTATAGCGAAACATAAGCAATTTCTCGAGACCTACCAGAGTGAGTTCGTAGATATTGATTCCCATGTATCGAAACTCAGAGAATCGTCCATCGATGAGAAGCGGGAGCGGGACGAGATCAACGAAAGCGTTGCCGAACTAAAAGAGAAACGGCAACTGCTATATCACCAGATAAAGCAATCCAGGATCGAGATGTTCGATCTGATCAACATCAACCGGGATGTGCGGAAGAACGAGCAGGAGATGGCGCAGCTGCAGAAGGAGATTGAAGCACTTGACTGGAGACTTCAGACGACGGTTATGGGGATCCAGAAAGAGCGCGAGATCGTTGAAAAGATCAAAAAACTCTCTGCACAGATCGAAGAGGTGGATGACGTGAAACCTTCCGATGAAACCGGTAAACAGATCGAACAATTATCTACACGGATAAAAGAGATGACCGAAGAGGCCGACAGATGCCACAATGAACTTGTTGACATCGCGGATAAGTCCCAGGAGCATCATGGATCATTTGTTGAATACGCTGAACAGTTGAAAGGGACACGTGGACGCTACATCTGGCTGAAAAGCCGGATCAAGAGCCACGCGAGTGCGATTAGCTACTGGGAAGATAAACAGGGAGAGATGCAGGCAGCGATTGCGGCAGGAGGTGGTGGTGATGACTGAGGCGTCCGGTGAACTTAAAAGTATGACTGAAAAGAAGCTAAAAAGTAATATCGAAGGTCTTAAGCGCCAACTAAATAATTTAAATACCGAAATAAGGAAATCCATCGGTGAAATTAAAGTGCACCGGGAAACGGTAACCAAACTGCGGGAAAAACGCGATGAATTGAATGAATACGTAAAAGAATGTGTAAAAAAGGCGCATGTTTGCAGAAAGGATAGGGATGAGGCGAATCGGAAGATTGTCGATCTGAAAAAACTAAGGAAGGACGCGCAGGATCAGATAAACCAGAAGTGGGAACAATTGAATCAGGTGAAGGACAACCGCGACAAAGCCAACACAATAGCAAGAATGCGCACTACAAGTCTCGAAAAGGCTTATGCACATGAATTATATGTCTTCACTCACGCAGATATCCCGCTGAAACACGAAATAGGTGCTTATGAGCGGTTAAAAGACCTCGGCAAGCGTCTGAACGCAAGCCGGGACGCGGACAAGATTCACATGGAACTTGTTCCGATGTACAAGCAGGTAAAAGAACTGCGCAATGCCGCCGATGAGATACACCAATCCATCCAGAGCCTTGCAGATGAATCGCAGAAACACCATGACGAGTTGCTCGGCATATATGCGGAGCTGGATGCTGTTCGCAAGGAGGCGAATCAGTACCATGCGCGGCTGAAGGATGAGTACCGCATCATCGACCCCATAAGCAAATCGATCGATGCGCACAAGGCATCGGTTCCACGCATGCGAGAGGAACTCTCCGCGTACATCGACGCTCTGAAGGACCGGCAGAAGACTGAGGGTGCGGAAGAGTGCAAGGTTGCAGTGGAAAAATTAAAGACGACGGGTCGCATGAGCCTTGAAGACCTTCGAGTGCTGATGGACAACGACGCTATCTCGTTTGACTGATCTATGCAGTGCATTGCGATCGATGTTGGTGCGGGAACGCAGGATATACTGGTCTACGATGACAAAAAGAGCATTGAGCAGTGTTTTAAGATGGTGCTTCCGTCCCGGACTGTTATCATGGCAGAGCGCATCAGGGATGCAACAGATCAACGCAAAGATATCTTTCTGGACGGATTTACGATGGGCGGAGGTCCGTGCGTTCGCGCAATAAAAGATCATCTGAAGTCGGGGATGCAAGTTTACTCAACAGAGACTGCCGCAAAAACGATTTATGACGATCTTGACCGGGTGCGCAGTTTGGGCGTGGCGGTCCTGCCTGATGGTGTAGAGGCAGATTCCGGCGTGATCCGAATCGAGACAATGGACATCGACATACCTGCGATACGCAAGATGCTTGGACTATTTGGGATGGATATGCCAGAGACGTTTGCAGTTGCTGTGCAGGATCATGGCGAGAGTACAGAAAGCAACCGGATATTTAGGTTTGAACATCTCAAACGGCTGATACGTGCCGGCGGCGACCTACAGTCATTTGTATATGCCAGAGAGACCATCCCCGGATATCTCACGCGTATGCGTGCTGTTGCAGAGACGCTTGCAGATTTCAAGCTTGTCCTGATGGATACAGGACCTGCAGCAATATTTGGCGCGGTGCCAGACACTGTACCAGTATCCGGCGCAAACGGTTCGCCCGATCCAAAGATCGTACTCAATATCGGAAACGGGCACACGCTCTGCGCAATACTCATGGATGAGTGCATAACAGGCGTATTCGAGCATCATACGAGACAACTGAACCTCAAGATGCTTGACACCTACATCGATAAACTTGCAGACGGGACGCTGACGTTTGAGGAGATCTTCGAGAGCGGTGGACACGGCTGCTACATCGGAGAGATTCCTGACACCATGCCGCAGGTGATCGTTACAGGACCGAATCGATACATCGCAGAACAGAGCAGGCATAATGTCACGTTTGCGGCACCGCACGGCGATATGATGCTGACCGGATGTTTCGGGCTGGTCAAAGGATTGTTAGCTCTGAAAGGTGATCGTTAATGGTGGATCATGGGAATCGCACGCTATACGATCATAAATGCACAGTATGCGGCACGTGGATGGAGACGACTGTCAAAAAAAGTAAGAAAGGGGCAAAGATCATTATGTACTTCTGTCCCGAGTGCGGATTTTCGTATAGTGTGCAGGAGTGAGTATAACATCCCCCGCTCATAAAATAGCGAAAAGTTGTAACCTGCTCAAGTGTGTTAATTGATTGCCTGATTGCGATTTTATGTTTTCTGGCAAGAAAAGTAACCGCATAGCATGCGGAGGGTGCAGAGCTTTTTTTTACCATTCTATGCAAACTTTCGCATCCTCTATGGTTAAATTCCCTGATTTATCCCCGGATTTTAACCACGCGGTAGTAAGCGAGTAATGACCATTATTCTTCCAGCATTCACCGGTAATGTCGAGCACCACAATCTGAGAAGCCAATCGCGTCTAAATCGATGTCCCTTCGGTCTGCGTCAGTTCCTTAAACCTCTGCATCAACTCTTTCGTGATCGTCCCGACCGATCCATCTCCAACCAGACGCCCGTCGACCGTCGTGATCGGTGCGATCTCAGCGGCGGTGCCGGTCACGAAGACCTCGTCAGCAGTGTACAGGTCAAAAAGCCCGAGATCGGTCTCCAGCAGGGGGTAGCCGAGATCCTGCGCGATATCAATGGCTGCTGCACGTGTGATCCCGCGCAGGTTGTTCATGACCTGCGGCGTCGAGATTGTGCCGTTTTTTATAATAAAGATGTTATCGCCGGATCCTTCAGAGATATTACCGCGTACATCAAGGATGATCGCTTCATCTCCGCCCTTGTGGTTCGCTTCGATCTTTGCAAGGATGTTGTTGAGATAATTCATGGACTTGATATTCGGGGAGAGCGATTCCGGCGCATTCCTCCGCACCGTGACCGTGACTGCTGAAAGCCCTTTGTCGTACAGATCGCCGTACATCGCGCCCCATGGCTGGGATATGATGAACACATTTGGCACCGGGCACTTTCTTGGATCCAGACCGAGATCACCAACCCCTCTTGAGACGATCGGTCGTATGTACGCGTCCACAAGATCATTGACACGAAGCGTTTCGAGGATGGCTTGTTTCATCTCATCCTTCGAGAGTGGGATATCCAGCATGATCGCCATTGCCGAATCGTATAAACGGTCAATGTGCTCATCCAGACGGAAGACACGCCCGTTGTATGCGCGTATACCTTCGAAGACGCCATCGCCATATAAAAAGCCGTGGTCGTAGATCGAGGTCACTGCCCGATCCTGTGGCACGAAATCACCATTCGCATAAACTTTAAGCATATAATCACCTGCATACCGTTATCGCGGGATCGCTTATAGATGTTGCGACGGCATCATGAATAGTAGAAGACCTGTATGGCATGTGCTCGAGTTTCTGCCGGGCACGCATATCTGCAAACGGGTTTGCGGGCTTGATTCTGCGATCTGTGCACCCGCCTGGCGGAAAGTCAGGTAGTATCCCAATCTACGATAGTTTACCATGATATGAAGTGTAAGGGGATATGGGAACGAGTAGATTGATGAAGTCGGTGGAATCAGTGTCCATCTGTGGCTAAAACCCTTTATCAGCCACAGATTAACGCAGATTAACACGGATTACCGGTATTTTGTACCATTAGATCCTTCTTAAAACTTCACAGGATATTGAGCATGTACGTATAATCCCCCTCCTGGCAGATATCGCGACACGGACTCTTTTATTTCCATTAACTATCCTGGATCGGTACACCACCGAAAATCGGTAGTGTCTCAATAATTCAGAACATATAATGCGTGATAACCAACTCACGACACCTTGAAGTGTGGAACCGCGAGAGGTTGTAATACACAAAAGCGACCGCAACATGAACAGGTGACTACTATGAAACCAGCCAACGCAACGATCATCGATATCATAGACGAGACCCCATCGGTCAGATCATTCGTCTTCGATCTCTCGCTTGAGTTCACGCCGGGGCAGTACGTCATGGTCTGGGTGAGGGGCGTTGACGAGGTTCCAATGTCGCTGTCAGACCATAACATGATCACGGTGCAGCGGGTAGGGGATGCGACCTCCGCGATATTCGAACTTAACTCCGGAGACACGGTTGGCATCAGGGGACCTTACGGCAGGGGTTTTGATATCACTAATCCTGTGCTGGTCGTTGCAGGGGGTGTCGGTGCAGCACCGCTTGCCCCGCTTGCAGAGGCGGCATATAGGATGGGGTGTGATGTGATGACACTGCTTGGCGCACGCACGAGCGATGAACTCCTGTTCCAGCACAGGTTTGAGGAGGCAGGAGATGTCGTGGTCGCAACCGATGACGGCTCTGCCGGATTTCATGGAAGGGTCACCGATCTGCTGGATCGCGGGATGGCAAATCGATGCATCCGCTCCTGCGGTCCTGAGCCGATGATGTACGCGCTCCTTTCGATGCTCGGTGAGCAGCAGCGCGGGAATGCACAGTTCAGTCTGCACCGGTACATCAAGTGCGGACTTGGAATCTGTGGCGCCTGCTGCATCGATCCGTCGGGAGAACGTGCGTGCGTGGATGGGCCGGTGTTTTATGGCAGCGAACTGGTCGACTCTGAGTTTGGCAGGTACAGGCGCGGGGCTGATGGGGTTAGGGTCAAGGTGTGATATGAAACCGCGTCTTCGCGGGAGGTTGCGAGGGCGATTTCCAACGCCAGAGTAACCTGACAGCCACCATAGCAGGATACCTTTAAGTACATCCATCGATCAAGCATATCTTAATGATTCCTTGATGATCAAAGGAGATTTACCAAATGGGAAACCGACCGCTTGATAAGCTGAATAACGTGCTGAACGAATCCGTCCTCGTTCGACTGAAAGGTTCCCGCGAATTTCGCGGGATATTACAGGGTTACGACGTCCACATGAACCTTACACTTGAGGATGCTGCAGAACTCATAGACGGTGAAGTGACGCGTCAGATCGGAACTGTTGTTGTGCGCGGAGACAATGTGGTGTATGTTTCTCCATAAAGATTTTAGGTGATATAAAATGTCTAAAGGAACTCCATCGATGGGTAAACGCCAGAAGAAGACGCATATACGGTGCAGGCGTTGCGGCAGTATCTCGTATCATAAGACAAAGAAGGTCTGCGTCTCATGCGGATTTGGGAAATCGAGAAAGATGCGGGATTACAAGTGGAAAGAGAAGGGATGATCCGGCAATAAGGCAGGGCACACGGGGGCGTATTGATATCCAAAAAATGGATTATCAGAGTGCTATGAACTGTTAGAAGGCAATAATCAGGTGATCATACTTGAAGGAAGCATGTGGGGTAGTCGGCGCGGCATTCCCTGGATCGAGGGCAGCGCTCCCCATCTACTATTCCCTGTACGCGCTCCAGCACCGCGGGCAGGAGTCTGCCGGAATTGCGATAGCGCATAATGGCGATACCCAGTCGATCAAGGGCATGGGCATCGTGCCGTGGGTTTTTAAGAAGAACGACCTCCTATCGATCGAGGGGAGCGTCGGGGTCGGGCATGTCAGGTACTCTACCAGTGGCGGATCTGATACCGAGAACGCGCAGCCACTGACAATCAATTTCAAGGGCGGGACGATCGCGATTGCGCACAACGGAAATATCGCCAATTCAGAAGAACTGCGCCTTGAACTGGGACGGTTGGGTCACATATTCATCTCCGACTCGGATACCGAGGTGATCGCGCACATCCTTGTGATGGAATTGATGCACAACGATATCGTAGAAGCGATACGCAGATTGGTGCGGCGCATCGTTGGATCATACTCACTCGTGATGCTAATCAATGAGACGCTGGTTGCTGTCAGGGATCCGCTCGGCTTCAAGCCACTCTGCCTCGGAAAGGTTGAATCAGATGGATGGAACGGGTATGTTGTGGCAAGCGAGAGCGTGGCGATCGATGTGCATGACGGCGAGTTTATGAGGGACGTGCGTCCGGGCGAGGTGCTGGTGATCGATGGCGACCAGATAGAGAGCCACCAGCTATGCAAACTCGGAAACACAGCACACTGCGTCTTTGAGTACGTCTACTTTGCGCGCCCTGATTCTGTGATCGATGGCAGACTTGTCTACGATGTCCGGTTGAAGATCGGGGAGCGTCTGGCGGCTGAGCACCCAGTGGACGCGGACATGATATCTCCTGTACCGGATTCCGGAATCACTTCGGCGATTGGATACTCCAAGAAATCCGGCACCGAGTATATTGAGGCTCTGATGAAGAACCGATATGTTGGGCGCACATTCATCATGCCGTCGGATGCGGTGAGGAAGAAAGCGGTTCAATTGAAACTGAATGTGATCAAGCCGAATGTCAAGGGAAGAAAGGTCGTTATACTCGATGATAGCATCGTGCGCGGAAACACCACCAGGAGGATCGTTGACCTGGTGCAGAAAGCAGGCGCATCCGAGGTGCACGTCAGGATCGGAAGCCCGCCGATCATATCCCCGTGCTATCTTGGAATCGATATGCCTACGAGGAAGGAGTTGATCGCGTCACAGAATAGCGTACCAGAGATAAAAGCCGCGATCCAGGCAGATACGCTTGGATATCTAAGCATCGATGGGCTGGTCGAAGCAGTAGGCATTCCTGCAAGTGATCTCTGTCTCGGATGCCTTACAGGCACGTATCCGGTTGAGATACCGGGCGAACGGTGTGTGCTCAGGCAGCTCCGGCTGGAAGAGTTTGATTAATCGGCATCCGGGAAGTCCTCGTCCTCTTCGGACGGGGTGGGTCTCGTAAAAGTGGCGAGAACGGTTAGTGCCTCAGAACGAACCCGCTCACGTCTGCTATGGGTGTAATTCTCCAGCATCTTTCGGTCGTCCCGCGAAAGGTTGCAGTGTGAAAGCACACTGTAAATGCAAGCGATGGCGATCTCTTCTGACTTCCGCGCCTTTAATTTCCTTGTGCATTTCTTACAGATATGGGCTGTACGCCCTTTGCCAGAGAATTTCTCGTTTGCCAGAATCTTTCTGCACACCTTACAGAAATGTCCGCGATATCGTTTCTTCTTTGCCATCGTTTCACCCCCTATAACCTATTTAAAACCCCAAAAAATCGCCTGTCAAAAAGTCACTCTTACGATTTCCGAAAAAATAAAAAGAGATCCCCCGCCGCACAGGCGGGAGGATTTCCACGCGCTTTAAATCAGCTTCTTGAACGGGTGGTTCGGATCCCGTACCGTGAGCCCGAGTTCCTCTGCATTCTCAGCCACCATGATATCAATCATCGCAGCTGCTGGTGCTATCATCGTCGAATTCTCGATCGGACCGTACAAGTAGTAGTCAGCTCCGGCAATTCCAGCGATCAGGTTGTTTCCGATGTCAACAGGAGCCCAAACCTCGCGGTGCTCCTTCTTAAACGTCTTCATCCAGTCCCATGCGGACGCTGAGTTGTGATAACCTGCGCCAACAGGAAGCCCGAACCGTGCCTTTACGGCAACGCCTGCACGCACGTTTGCTCCTGCACCTGCCCCAAGCGGCATCGCAGCGATATCCACGAGTGGCTTCGTGATGCCGCATTCTTCGGCAATATCGAGCATGCCCGACTCAATGCCTGCCGCGCCTTCCTCAAGAATCTCGATCTTTCCTTTGACACCTGGCTCGGTTGCATTGAACGCGAGAATGATGGCGGATGTAAGATCCGATGCCTTGAGCGCCGCAACCTCATCCTCCTGGATACTCGCATTGATCGAGTTGTGTATAGCGCGGTCTGCAACACCAATCTCGGTTGCATACGCAACACCAAACGCCCGAACGTCGCCTGCCGAAGAGTCGATTAAGAACGGCTCATCATACCCATTCACAAACCAGTCGAGGTAATTCTTCATCGCCTCGTTCGTCTCTGCAACGATCTGGTTGCAGTGCGGGTTGCCTGTTGCATCACTGATCTCTTCTGCTGCAGTCCATAGATTGTCGGCAGCGTTCTTGTCGAATACTCCTTTGTCCTCGTCCGTTACGATCTTGTGCCTATTATAAAACATCGAACCGAAGAGTACGGTTGGATATTCTCCTGGCTGACCGCCTATCGTTGTGCCTCCTAGATCGAAGACTTTCTGTTCTTTATCAAATCTGAACATATCAATACCTCACTTATATTGTTATCCCTGTCAGGATTACGTAAGACAACGCTATCACCAGCCCTGTCGCTATTCCGTAGAGTATGCCTATATCTCTACCAACCTTCTTTCCGATCCGCTGATATATCTCGGAATTCACGAACTCAATCTTCTCGTCGATCTCGTCCAGTCTTCGCAGAACCTCGGTGTACTCAGCCCTGTCAACGACAACGTGTGGAACGATGATCTGTCCTTCTTCTGCCATATTTAATCACCTCTTATAGCATCCACAGCATCGGTACCAGAACCAGTATGAGTGCAAAAAATACGCCTGCTGCGACACCGAGCGGTGCTCCTGCCGTGAAACCGGAATCCAGTTTCTGGTTACGCGCAATCAGTTGTCCACGACGCCGTACGCTCTCAACAACAATCTCAAATGGCTCCATATATGGATCAATCACCATCGGGGTTCCGACTCCATACGCGATCTCCTCTCCGGCTACTTCTTCAGTTGCTTCTTCGGAGACTTCCTCTGCAACAACTTCTTCGGTTTCAACGGTTTCTTCGATCTTTTCCTCTTCGGGCATATCATACACCCCCAAAGCCTAAGAAGCTGAGAGCACCTTCTGCCATCACCACGAGTCCGAGAAGGGTCAGCGTTATTGTAAGGCCGATCATGATCCCCTCGATCTTGGCTGCGTAGACACCTGCTGCAAACTTGTTCATATTGCCTGTGGCAATCGTCGCCGTTTCGATCTCTTTGATCCGTGCGCGGACAGTTGCAACCTCTGCAGCCATCGGTCGAAATCCAGCGATCTCTTCTTCGCCGCCGCCTTCCTCCATCTTGATCAACATCGGCTCAGCATCAAGAGCGCCAGGATCCTTTGCAACGCATGCCTTGATTGCGGCTGATATCTTGCCTTCATCCTCGGTATCGATTAAGTCAACGACCTCGACAATCTGTTCCTGGAACCTCGCTATCGCGTCCGCATCCAGGTTCTGGATGAATGGTATTGCTCCGACCGCTCCAATGATCCGTCCGTCTGCGTCGATTCCACCTTTGTGGAACGCTGTTATTGCCTGTCCTGTGATATGCCCCTTGACCTCCATTCCGGTCACAACAAGGAACCTGATATTCGGGTTCGATACGAGGTTTGCAACCAGCTTCTCGATTCCGATGTTCTCGGTCTTGCACGGTCCCGTGAGCGATGCTCCTGCCCCAAGCGGGAAATCGCTCATGTGCGATCCGCAGGTGGCAACAGCGACGCAGTTTTCGGGGTTTCCAACCACAAACTCACCAGGAAGTGGTGGCCATGGATCGGATGTTGCTACTTTTGCCATTTAGCTCCCTCCTTTAATTGCAAGTATTACCATCACTGCCATGAACGCGATTATGAGTCCGATTATGAGGCCGTAGAACAGGTTCGCATACACTCCTGCAATCCGGGCGGTATCCTCTCGTCCTGGATAAGTGTTTAACAGTTCTTTATCCGGTTCGAGCGAGTTCATCAGATCGTCGGCAACGTCTTCGAGTATGTCCAGTTGTGCCTGAATCGGAATAAGTGAGAACATGATCAAGTCCTCTCTCTCCTCGGCAACGACTCCTGACATCGGGTCAAGTAGTATGTGGAATTCAGGCACTATTCGTGCGACATCCATCTACATCGCCCCCGGTGGAAGCAGTCCTGTTCCGACATAGCCAGCACCTGCGTCGCGCTTCACGAGTTTTACGAATCCCATGAAGGTCACATACCAGATGGCAAGTCCTACGACGGTCGTGATTAGTCCCGCGACTGCGCCAATGGCTGCAATCGAACAGAATCCTCCGATCGTCATCGCAATCGCACCGCATGAGTATGCGTGTATGAGTGTCCGGTCCTGAGTCTCATCAGGTCCGAGACTGGCGTTGAACGGATGCAGAATGCCAAGTGCACCAAGAATGAAGACTGGTGCGATGTATCCCGTTGTGATAACCTTCTCACTGATCACCACAAAGTCCATGCTTCCTGCGATCATGACCGAAAACCCTGTAAGTACGAGAACACCAGCACCTGCAATCTCTGTTAAGCACCGTTCCATAACAGGAATGTTCAGTTTGATGATCTTGTTTGCGAGAGATCCTACTACGAATCCAATCGCAAGCGCAAGCGCCAGACCAACGATCGGTCCGATGAATGGTGCATGCACCATCTTTCCGAATGCGAGCCCGAACATCGCCGCGATGATGCCCATTCCAAGAGCAAGCATTCCGATCGATGGAACACCTGTGCCGATACCGTAGCTACATACCCTGCGCACAGCGTCAGCACCCATCTTGGTTGCAAATAGCGCACCGATTCCCGCGAGGAACGCGAGATACGGCATTCCAGCGGGTGCTGCGATGCCCGCTATATAGATTCCGACGAGTCCTATAATGATTCCCTTTGCATCAATCTGGTTTGCGGTTTCAGTAGGTTCTGACATATTAGAAACCTCCTGCACCCGGGATCATTACTGCGATGACTCCGCAGAGAAGCGATGCAATAAAGCATGCAAGCATTGCCTTTGGAACTCGCTTGAACTTCGGATCATGGAATCCTTCGATTGTCCCCTGGATGTTATATGACGGCAACACCGCATTCACCAGAAAGACACCTATCGCGAATATACTTGAGATTGCGGGATCGCCATTCACCCACATCAACATGCAGTAGACAAGTGATCCGCCGAGACCTCCGAGAAGACCTCCGATTGCGCCACTCACGAAGCATACCGTTGGCATGCCCTGTCCGACAGTCCCTGCCGCGACATACGGCGCCTGTGAGTCTCCTGTGAGCGGGTCGTAGTCAACCTTCGCTGATGCCGGTGGTACGCCCACGCCATAGATGTAGACCCAGTTTCCGACTATCATCGTGACAGAGATCATGATCATCGCACCAACAGCGCCTGTTGCGCATATTAGGACGATCTCTGATATTCCGGGTTTGTCTACTGCTGACAGGGTCATGTACATATATCCTGCAGCAAGCAGTCCTGTGAGTCCTGAACCAGCAGCGAGCTGCACGGTTCCTGTTCCAATACCAGTCGCCTGCGCCATAGCGGCAGGAGCGCCCCCTACTGGAACAAAGTGAACACCGACTGCGATACAGATGCCACCAATGATGATCCCAATAATTGAGATCCAGTTCGTCGCGAGCATTGTTATAATATCAGTCATGCTTCTATATCTCCTGCATACTCTGGAAATGGTCCGTATTTATTTCTGGCATAAGTCTCGATCTTCCGATTATATATAATCAGCAGAATAACAATCGCAGTTCCTACGGCAACGGAGACCCATCCACCAAATGCTGTTGATCGCCAGTTGTCCAGGAACACGGTCATTCCGAAAGCAATGCCTGTTACAGGTCCTCCGAACTTCGAGCAGAACCATGCGTTGTCCATCGATGACCTGATACCTGCCTCTGCGTACCGGGTGATGTTACCCGAGTCGGCAGCGTTCAGTCCAGCTCCAAACTTGAAGTCCTGGAACTCTCTCTCTGCACCGTAGTGCACATCACCAGTGGATGATCCGATCGCACCGACACAGAGTCCCCAGATCAGCGCAATTACTGGAAAAGGGAACGGATGTCCGATCAGGTCCTGATTCCACATGACGTACGACAACAAGACGATGCAGAACGTCGTTATGTATGCGTGTCCCATCAATGAAAGGATCTGGTTACGCAATACATCAAGATACACATACTGGTTAAACCGGGTCTGACTCGCGTTTCTTCCCATATATGAAGTGGTAGAGAAGACGCCGTTTAAGAGCGCAGCAACAAATGCGCCGATTGCAATTGCAATAAGCGGCGATGCACTCATCACCGACTCGCTCATCAGCACCATGGCAACGCCTGCGCCTACGGCACAGTACATTGCATTGGATGGTGGTTCACCAGAAATAGCTTTGTTAAATATTCTGTGCGGATAGCCAACCTGCGCAGCCAGCTGAACCTGCGAATTCGGATTGCTCTGTGATCCGATATCTGATTCAAGGTCTTCGCTGCATCCTGCGACGGTTGCTGCCGCACCCATGAGGGCTACAATGCCCATACCCATTGCGGGTTCCATTCAATTCCTCCTATGTTTTGTTTTGACCTGCGTCACATAAGACCAGGCCAGTGACCAATTGGTCGAATGGTTGCCAATTACTATAATAAGGGGTACTATAAACCTTTCGAGTGTGCAACCGCTGTCAACAGGCCAAACTGTGGCATAACTGCCACTTGGTCATAAATATCCTATTTATTATGTTAAAATGCTCGGAGCAGTTCTCTTTGTTCGAGGACTCTACTGTCACTTTCCAGTTACGCCCGATCTCTCCGGACGGACATGGCTGCTGAAAATAATCCACTATTGGCATGCAAAGCTGTTGTCGCCTTTAATCTGTGTAATTCGGGTTAATGGCTGCGTTGCAATGGTTTTAGCCACAACGTCCCCGGAGATACTTTGCATTCCGCGATCTGTGAAGCCGTACGCACTGCGAAAGTGTGGGCAGGGTATGGGCAACACCAGAAGTACGGTGAAACGATGACTCGGCATCCGGTTTGATCTCCTTGATTTCCAGTTACATATATGAAATAGCGAGAAGCCGAATAAACTCAGTGTGAACTCTTCTCACTCCACTCACGCACCTTCCCATCTACCAGCTCCTCTGACCACGCGCCATCGCAAAGGATCATCTCCTCCTGCATCCACTGCGGCAGGTGCTGGCGCACACCAAGCCCTTCCGAATTCGAGAACCTCGAATCGCAGAGCACCAGAACCCCGGTCTCTTCTGCCGACCGATGCACCCTGCCGAGTGCCTGAAGCGCCTTATTGATCGCTGGAAGTGTATACGCGATAAACATCCCTTTATCTTTCCCGTATTTTCTCTGATAATACGAATTGACAAGTTTCTGCACCTCTGAAAATGCAGCCAACGGAAACCCGACAACGATGGCCCCTTTGAGCGCCTCTCCGTGATAATCGATCCCCTCACTCATCTTTCCACCACAAACCGCCAGCAAAACCCCTTTCTGCTCACTGCTTCCTGATTCAAAGAACTCACCTAAAATATACGGCACCTCTGCCGCTTCTTTTGGTTCAACATACATTTTTTTCCCGGAGTCATAAGCCGTTTGCCCACAGTAATCAAGATACTGATCCATCATGAAATAGGATGTGAAATAAACCGCAACGTTGCCAGACACTCCGTTTATCAGGGCAGATATGTGCAGTTCTATCTCTCTTCGATTGTTGGCATCGTTTCGGGATGCAGACCGGCTGGTTGCGTCTTTTGCCCCGAGCACTAGCCGTTTCGCCTCTGGGAACTGGTTCGGGATCATCAGCTTCTCTACCCTCCCGTTCTGCCCGAAATAATAGAGTTCGTAAGCGTCCACAGGCGAGAGCGTTCCTGAGATCAATATGGTGGCGTGGACTGTATCGGCAAGTCCGGATATGACCGGACTCGGATCGAGGCTGCGGATCTCAAGCGATAACCACTGGCGATCCCTTAGCAACTTTACAGGGAGATATGCGGAATCACTCTTTGCGTAATGAGCCATGAACAGGAATTCGGCAACACGCTCAAGAAAACCCTCTGCCGATTCAGAAGACTTCTGTTTTCGCTTTTTGATCTTCTGCGCAAGCTTCAAAAGGTCAGCCATCGTCTGTTCATCATCCCGCGCCAGCCCACCGCCCGTGTATATGAAGTCAGCAAACATCCCCGGATCGAACCACGCCTCGGTCTGGGTTTTGTTCTGCCAGCGGTCAAGCGTCCTCTCCATATACGTCTGTATTCGGTAAAGAACCTCTTTTGCAGACCGGACTTCACCCTTATCTCCGGGAAACTGGTTAACTTCGGTTATCGCCTTATCGACGATGTACGTAGTGATGATGTCGCTGTTGATGTTCCTGACAGTGTCTCCGAGATTGTGCGCCTCATCTACGAGGAGGATCGTGTTTTCCGGGTTTATCTCAAGCCAGTCAAAGAGAGCATCCCGCATCGTGTCGTCGAATACGTGGTTGTAATTTAGAATGATGATATCGGCATTCTTAGCACCTATCGCCATTACCTCGTACGGGCATGTGTGCGTGCACCGTTTGTGCAGTTCTTCAGGATACAGGACATCCCATAGGATCGCCTCGCTGTCCTTTCTCGCCTGTTTCGATGGTCTGAAATTCTTTAAACCCTCGACGGTGTACACTTCCTTCGAATATAGATAATAGGGGCAGAATGTGCGATAGCCCGGCGTTTCGTCCCTTATATCTGCTTCAATTGATGGATCGGTACCCGGATCGTAGACATTATACTCCTTCGCTGACCGGTTGTTCTGCCTGATCTTCTCGTCCAGTTTCGCCTCGAGAAAGTCCATCGTGAACACCTTCATGAGATCGCATCCTGTATAGACGTTCTCGAATTCGCCTGCGAGTTTGCACATCTTGTGCTTCCCAACGAGGTATGCGACCTTTGGGACGTGATCCGTGTTCTCCTTGATCTTTTTGATCTCGCCCAGGTATACTCCAATCTGGCTTACGGTCCGAAGCGCAACAACAATCTTGTTTCCGCCGCGGTTTGCGAGCAGTGATGCGATGATACTCGTCTTTCCACTCCCGGTCGGCGCATCAATCATCAGGACGCGATGCTCGCCGGTACATACGACCTCCTGCACCCGATCAAGCATCGTGTCCTGATGCGGGCGGAAGGATGGATACGGAAAC
>Ga0164318_10000510_pt1 | contig 30093 bp, 21 predicted proteins | sample GuaBasSedimGuay9_FD_113734 | JGI IMG/M metagenome (GOLD analysis project Ga0164318, IMG submission 113734) | Subseafloor sediment microbial communities from Guaymas Basin, Gulf of California, Mexico - Guay9, Core 4571-4, 0-3 cm | ecosystem: Environmental > Aquatic > Marine > Hydrothermal vents...
CGGCCATTTCGGGCACTAAGTCCTCGGGCTCCACAAAGGGCAGGAAGGTCCTCACGGACTCGTGGAAATCCCGGGCCTTATCGGGCGGAACCGTATAGTCCTCTTTCCTCTCTATATATTCTATGTCCGGACCGAGCTTACCCCTCCCGTCCAGCTCGGGCTTATAATGGATTCCTAAGGAATATCTGTCGGGCACGGGATAGACGGGAACGTCCACCAGCTTAGCCTTGGCCGAGGGAAGGGAGAAGTACACGCCCTTGGCAAAGTGGATGCGATAGTCGTATCCCAAGAAGCCTGCGACCCTATCCGCATACAGCCCTGCCGAGTTGACTAAGACCTCGGTCGTGAAGGAGAAAGAGCTTCCGTCCGGCTCCCTCACCTCGACTTCGAACCCTCCGTTCACCCTGCTTATCCCTACCACCTCCACGCCAAAAGCGAACTCCACGTCCTTCTCCCTGGCCTTATGGTAGAAGTAGTCCATGAAGTTATGGGCGTTGAGGATTCCGGTGGAGGGAACCCATAGGGCGAGCCTGGCCCTGATGCAGGGTTGGAGCTTGCGGACCTCCTCGGACGGAAGGATCTCAAGTCCCCCTACGCCGTTCCTTTCTCCGTTCTCCTTGAGGTGGTGTAGGTACCCCTCCTGCTCTTCATCCGTGGCCACGACGAGCTTCCCCGTCCTCCTGAAGGGAAGGCCGTTCCGCTCCCCGATCTCGTACAGGAGCCTGTTGCCCTCAACACATAGCATCGCCTTGAGGGAGCCGGGTGGATAGTATATCCCCGAATGTATTACTTCGCTGTTTCGGGAGCTTATGCCCCTGCCGTAGGTCTCCTCCTTCTCTAACACGTAGACCGGCCCTTTATCCCCGATCTCCGAACTTACGGCCAGCCCTACAATTCCTGCCCCCACTACTGTGGCGAAGGTGTCCATTGTCTAAGCTTAGCCGTTGGTTCCGAGAGAATCACTTGAGCCGTCCGCAACAACCAATCGCACTACGGGACATGGGTTGGGTGGGGTTCTCCAGCCTCCACTTTCACACGGCCAACCGAAGCTCCGTCCGCTCGCCCGTGGCCTCGTTTACGACGACGAGTTCGCCTACCCCTTCACGTCTCAGTTGCTCGTTAGCGTTCAGAAGCTCGATCCCGTAAACAGTCCCGTCCGGAGCTATGTCCACGATGAGTTCGTCGCTCAACTTTATGCTTTCTACTTCAGCCCGCTTCTCCTTGAAGCGGATGTAGGCGATGTTGTAGCGGGGGTCGTAGGTGAACCTCATGACGTTCCTCCTTAGAAATAGCGAGTGATGACAGTAATCACCAGCCAGTCATCGTTCTCCTTGACAGCATAAACCTCTATCTGTTTGGTCTTAAAGTACTTATCTTGCCACTTACCCTCAAATGGAAAGTTACGTCGGAAGCCGGTACGACCGAACTTGGCCGGAAACTCCTCACCTTGCTCAACTGTGGTCCTTACTTCATCCTCAGTTGCGCCACGCTCCAACATCCGTTCTAGGGCATGAGGATGAAATCGTACCGTTGGATACCTCCTTTGTCAAGATTCCTGGCTACCTGACACGTAGCTTGAGACCCTTCGGACCCTACAGTTCCGAATCTTAGGCAGGTTTCCCAGTACCCCGTAGCCGAACGATAGGTCCATCATCTTCCCTCAACATGTGCCTCCAGCTTCCTGAAGAAGTCACCGAAGATGGCATCCCGGTCCACGCTTACGGCAGTGCGGATGAAGTGTCGGGAAGTGTCCACGCTCCATGTGAACTGGTCGGTCAGTATCGGACTGTGGACCACGTGCGTGGGGACCCAGGACGGGTTTATAAGGTAAGCGACCGCAGCTATGTCCCATATCACCTTGGACCTCGCATAGTGGTCGGGGTAGTAGGACCTGAATATCTCGTAGAGGTAATCCCCGATGGCTCCTCGTCCCAACACGTACCTTTCCATCTCCGAGATGGTCGTCATCATGTGGGATGTGACCCCCTGACAGGGGACCTGCACGAGGGGAACACCGCAGTCGAAGATCGTCCTTGAAGCATGTATGTCCTGCCCCAGGTTGAACTCCCGTGCTGAGGGCCAGTAAAGGGGCTGTCCTCCCAGCCATACCACCACTATCTTCTCTACGATCTTAGGCTCTATAATGATGGCCGAAGCGACGTTCGTGATGGCGCCGATCGCCACGACATATAGCGGCTCGTCGTCCATCCCGAGGGCCAATTCCACGAGGTGCTCGGCCGCCTCGCTCCTGCATGGAGTCTCAGGGTCGGGAAGGTAGCTCGTGGAGCCACGGTGCACGAGGCCATCAGACGGGACCTCCATCTTGCTCAGAACCCTCAATATCTCTTCGTAGCTCTTCTCCATCCCGTCGCCCGGCCCCCTGGAGCGCCGGTTCGTGAAGGGAGCGGCATATATGGCCTTCACGTCCATCCGCTCGGGGGAGAGCAGGGAGTAGGTGAGGGCGAACTGGTCGTCTATCTCGTTGTAGGCGTCCGTGTCCAGGACCATCCGGACCCTTCCCTCCGGCGGGCTCAGCCGCCTCAGCAGCTCGTGGTCCGGCATACGGCGGAACTTCATACCAACTCCTCACCCAAGCGTAGCATACAGAACTCGCAGGCTTTACCCCATAATGGTCACGACATCACCGTGGGCATCTACGGCGGAACCGCAGTCCACCACGACCACAAGTTCCCTTGACATAGCCGCTCCCTTAAGTTTAGGGACAAATATAGGGTCCCGAAGGATGGATGTCAAGCCTTAGGATCTGGCCTTCGGAGGTGAGTTCAGACGAGGGTTATAAGTTCTCGATTTGGCAGTTAAGGATGTACATCTATCAAGCTTGTCAACCGAGGCCAGTTCCCGCCGGAGGCGAAGAAAGTTCTTGACAAAGGCGCATTTTAGAATTATCCTTTATCCCTAAAGGGCCGAAACCGAAGGGGGAGATCATGGAAGAAAAGGAAAAACCTATAGTGGACATCTACTTGGACGATGAAGCATGGAGAAAGAGGGCCGAGGAGTTCCTGAGGGACATCTACGCCCTTGCGACGAGGGCCGAAGAAATACAAGCTGAGCTGAGGAGGCTCCGGGCGACCGTGATCGCAGGGGCGATCGTAGGAGCTTTGATCGTGGCCGGAGCCATAATCTTCGCTGCTGTGTTTCTGTAATAAGGAGGTGTGGCCGTGAAGGCGCTCGTCGTAGGAGGAGGGGGCAGGGAACATGTCCTGGTCTGGAAGGTGCTCAGTAGCCCCCATGTGGACCAGGTCTTAGCAGCACCCGGAAACGCTGGCATAGGGGAGGTGGCGGAATGTGCCGAAGTTGAAGCCGAGGACGTAGATGGGCTCCTAAGGCTCGCAGAGGATGAGAAGGTGGACCTCACGATAGTGGGACCCGAGGCCCCCTTGGCCCTCGGGATAGTCGACAGGTTCAGGGAAGCGGGGCTCAAGATCTTCGGGCCTACGAAGGAAGCAGCTAAGATAGAATCCAGCAAGGTGTTCGCTAAGGAACTCATGGCCAAGTACGGGATACCTACGGCCAGGTTCGAGGTATTCGACGACCCGAACAGGGCGAGGGACTACGTACGGAAGGCGGGCACCCCCATAGTGGTCAAGGCGGACGGCCTCGCCGCCGGAAAGGGGAGCATAGTCTGCAGGACCTTGGATGAGGCCTACGGGGCTGTGGAGAGGATTATGGAGGAGAAGGAGTTCGGGGATGCCGGGAACCTGATAGTTGTGGAGGAGATGTTGGTGGGGGAAGAGGCCTCCATACTCGCCATAACCGACGGGGAGGCCATAAAGCCCCTTCTCCCCTCCCAGGACCACAAGCCGGTCTACGATGGGGACAGGGGACCCAACACCGGTGGGATGGGTGCGTACGCCCCGGCGCCCGTGGTGACCGAGGAGGTGGCGAGGACCGTCATGGAAGGGATCTTAAGGCCTGCGGTCGAGGGGATGGCGAAGGAGGGTACGGAGTACAGGGGGGTGCTCTACGCAGGGCTTATGATAACCCGAGAGGGGCCCAAGGTGTTGGAGTTCAACTGCAGGTTCGGGGACCCAGAGTCCCAGGCCGTGCTACCGCTGTTCGAAGGGGACCTGGTGGAAGTCTTAGAGGCCACGATAGAAGGAAGGCTCGAGGAGGCAGAGGTCAGGAACTCTCAGGGGGCGGCCGTCTGCGTGGTACTGGCATCGGGAGGTTATCCGGGGAAGTACGAGAAGGGTAAAGTGATAGAAGGGCTGGATGAACTCCAGGATATGGAGGACGTGCTCGTCTTCCACGCCGGAACGGCCAAAAGGGACGGGAAGCTCGTCACGAACGGTGGAAGGGTCCTAGGGGTGACGGCCTTAGGCCCGGACATACCGAGGGCGATAGAGAGGGCCTACGAGGCGGTCGCCAAGGTCCACTTCGAAGGGATGCACTACCGCAGGGACATAGGCAGGAAGGCATTGAGACATTTAGAATGATAGACCTGCATACCCACTCCATACTGAGCGACGGAGCCCTCCTCCCTGCCGAACTGGCCAGGAGGGCGTATGTCAAAGGATACAGGGTGCTGGGGATATCGGACCATGTGGACTACTCGAACGTGGACTTCGTGGTGCCGAGGCTGGTGGAGGCGTGCGAATCCGGGACGAACTACGATGGGCTGGAGGTGATGCCCGGGGCTGAGGTAACCCACGTCCCCCCCAAAGGGATAGCGAGGCTCGTCGAAAGGGCGAGGGAACTTGGGGCGAGGTTCGTGATAGTCCACGGGGAGACCCTGGCGGAGCCCGTCGCCCCCGGCACGAACAGGGCCGGCATAGAGGCCAGGGCGGACATACTCGCCCATCCTGGGCTCATATCCGAGGAGGACGCAGAGCTCGCCGCCCGCCTCGGAGTGCTCCTGGAGGTAACCGCGAAGCCCGGGCACTGTCTTACGAACGGATACGTTGCGAAGGTAGCGAAGGAGGTCGGAGCGAGGCTCTCCTTCGGGACCGACTCCCACCTCCCGGGGGACCTGAGGTCCCGGAAGGAGGCCGAAAGCGTGCTTCTGGGTGCGGGGCTTTCGGATGAGGAGGTCCACGAGGTTTTCCGGAACATGGAGGAACTGTACCGCACCCTGAAGGCCGGACGCTGACTAACCCTACCTCGATCTCCCTCCGCAAATTCGTCGAAACGTCCCCTTCGTCCAGCTTCGACAGGAAAAACGATTCCCTCTTGACAAATCTTCTCCCTTTGTCTTATCTTCCCTACCGAAGGAGGTGAGGGCTATGTCGAAGATCTCTAAGGTAGGGGTGGTCGTAGTCCTCGTCCTTTCGGCCTGGTGCTTCTTCCCGGGGGCTGAGGACACTTTTTCCAAGATGGACGAGGGCTTCGACCTGTTCTCAGAGGTATATAAGACCGTGCTTCAGGAATACGTGAAGGAGGTTGACCCCCAGGAGGCCATCTATTACGCCATACGGGGGATGCTGGAAAGCCTGGACCCCTACAGTCAGTTCCTGAGCGAGAAGGCCAGCGTGGATCAGCTCAAGATAGAGACGACCGGGGAGTTCGGGGGCCTCGGGATAAGGATATCCATAATAGGCGGGGTGCCGGTCGTCATATCCCCCATAGAGGGGACCCCGGCTTACGAGGTCGGACTTCAGGCGGGTGACAAGATAATCAAGATAGAGGGGGAACCGACCGAGGGCAAGAGCATAACCGAGATAGTGAACACCCTGAGGGGTAAGCCCGGAACCCAGGTCACGATAACCGTAAAGAGGGAGGGGATCGAGGAGCCCATAGATTACACCATCACCCGGGCCGTGATAAAGATAAAGGCCGTGCCCTTGGCCACCCGCATAGGGGACGTGGGGTACATAAGGCTGACGAACTTCTCTAAGGTGGCGGGGGACGAAGTCGAGGAGGCCATAAAGAAGCTCCAGGCCCAGGGGATAAAGGGATTGATATTCGACCTTCGTCGCAACCCCGGAGGACTCTTAGCGGAGGCGTGCGAGGTCGCAGACAAGTTCTTGGAGAAGGGGAAGTTGATAGTGAGCACGAGGGGAAGGACGGCGGAACAGGACAGGAGGTACGAGTCCGAGCACGAACCCGCCCTGGACCCGAGCGTACCCCTAATCGTCCTCGTGGACGGCGGGAGCGCCAGCGCCTCCGAGATAGTGGCAGGGGCCATCCAGGACCACGACAGGGGACTTATAGTGGGGGAGAGGACCTTCGGGAAGGGCTCGGTCCAGACCGTCCACGAGCTCGGAGATGGGGCGAAGCTTAAGCTCACCACGGCCCTCTACTATACGCCCAGTGGACGCTGTATACATCGTGAAGAACTCGGAAAGTTAGCTCAGACCGACACCACCCAGGTCTTCCACACCGACGACGGCCGTCCCGTCAAAGGTGGAGGGGGGATACATCCGGACGTGGTCGTGCCGGGCCTCAAGCCGACCCGTTTCGTGCAGGCCCTCCTGAAGGAGAGGATGTTCTTCAAGTTCGCCGTACACTACTTCGCCGAACATCCGGAGATATCCGAGGAATTCGAGGTGGACGACGAGGTGCTCGAGGAGTTCAAAAGATACCTGAAGGAGGAAGGGTTCTTCGTCGGGAAGGAGCAAGTCGAGGAGTTGGAGAAGGTGCTCGAAGATGAGGGGCTTTCGGATGCCCTCGAGGAGGTGGAGCACCTGAGGAAGACCTTGGAGGACACCGAAAAGCTCGGGTTCGGAAGCAGCCTCCCTTACATCAAGATGGCCCTGAAAAGGGAGATAGCTTCCAAAGTGGGAGGGCTGGCAGCGGGGATAAAGGCCACCCTAAGGGACGATCCTCAGGTGAAGAGGGCCTTAGAGCTTCTGCACGATCCCGAAACTTACGCCTCCTTGATATCCGGAGGACACCTGGAGGTGAAGAGGTGAGGAAGCTCATCTTCTGTGACTTCGACGGCACCGTGGCCCTGGACGATGTGGGGGACGAAATCTTTCGAACCTTAGCCTACCATACCTGGAAGGAGCCGGTGGAGAGGTGGAAGCGGGGGGAGATATCCTCGAGGGAATGTCTGGAGACCGAATGCTCGGGCGTCCGGGCCTCCCCCGAGGAGATAGAGGGACTCTTAAGTTCGTTCGAACTTGACCCATCCTTCCCGGACTTCGTCAGGTACTGCCGCAAGAACGATATCCCCCTATATATCCTCAGCGATGGATTGGACTTCTACATAAAATATCTTCTCGAAAGGTACGGCCTTGGGGAAGTACCCTTCTTCTCGAACAGGCTCCACTTCTCGGACGGTAGGCTCGTCCCGGAGTTTCCCTACTTCGTACCCTCGTGTGGGATGTGCGGGAACTGCAAGGTCGCTCACATAAGGAGGCTGAGGAGGGAAGGGGACCTGGTCGTGCACGTGGGCGACGGGCTCTCGGACAGGTTCGCGGCCGAGGAGGCGGACGTGGTGTTCGCTAAGGGGGAACTACTGGAATACTGCAGGAGGACCGGCCTTCCCTGCAGGGAGTTCTCCGACTTCGGGGACGTACTGAAGGCACTTCCGGACCTGAAGGGCCGCGAGGTGCCCGAGGGCAGGAGGAGGTGTCCGGATGTCCCGCTTCTGGAAGGTGCGAGGCCCATAAATGGATGACGTCGAGGGGGTGACGTGTGAAAGCTCTGATCCTGGCCGCCGGCAGGGGTGAGAAGTTCCACCCGTTCTCCTATTATCGTCCCAAGCCCCTCTTCCCAATAGCGAACCGTCCCCTCATGGAGTACACCCTTAGGGAGCTCGTGGAGCTGGGGGTCGGGGAGGTGGGGATCGTGGTCGGACACAGAGGGGGAAGGATAAGGGCGTATTTCGGGGACGGGAGCAAGTTCGGCTGTAGCATATCGTACATAGAACAGCCGGAGCCCTCGGGAACCGGGGATGCTGTCATCAGGGCGAGGGGGTGGGCGAAGGGGGAGGAATGCCTCGTGGTCTACGGCGACCTGTACATCCCGAAGGGGGTCTTAAGGAGGGTCCTGGACGCCGTCCCGGATGCGGAATCCGGAGTGGCCGCGCTGGGGCGAGGCCCCCGAGGTGGCGACCGAGGAGTCGCGGCCGAGGTTGAGGACGGAAAGGTCCTCAACTACCACTGGAAGGACCCGCATTACAGGGACCTTCCGGTCCTGTGGGGGATATACGTCCTGAAGGAACCGGCCTGGAAGGGCCTGGATCACCTACCGGACGTCGTAGAAGAGGTAGCGAACGGCATCTTCCCTCCTGAGGAGGCGGACCTGGCGTCCTTGACCAAAGTCATGGCCGAGGCGGGCATGCCCTTAGATGCTGTGGAAGTGGAAGGTATCGTGGACATGGACTTCCCTTGGCAGCCCCTGGAGGTCTTCAGGAGGGTCGTCGGAAGGATGGCAGAGGAGCTCGCCGGGACGGTGGTGGAGGAGGGGGCAGAGATCGAGGAAGGGGCGAAAGTGGAAGGAAGTATATATCTCGCCCGAGGAGCACGTATCCTGCGTGGGGCGTACGTTCGGGGGCCGGCCTGGGTCGGGGAGAACACAGTGATAAGGGAGGGGGCGCACATCCATCCCAACACAGTGATCGGGAGGGACTGCACGATAGGCCCTTACTGTGAAGTGTCCGGTTGTGTAGGAAATCGCTGTAGGATAACACACTGTGTCGAGTTCGGTGGGATCGTCCTTGACGGGTCCTATTTCGTGCACTACTGCGAGCTTTCGGGAATATTCGGGGAGAGGAGCGAGATAGGTGCGGGGACCACGGTGGGGACGAGGAGGTTCGACGACGAGCCCAACGAAGTTATCGTGAGGGGCGTAAGGCACAGGGTGCCGTTCAGCGGCGTGTTGTTCGGGGATTACTCCCGTACAGGGGTCGGGGCCATGATCATGCCTGGGAGGGTCGTGGGGCCTTCCGCTGTGGTGGGGCCCGGGGTCGTCCTGACCCACAACGTCGAACCGTTCACCATGGTCCTGGTGAAACAGGAACAGGAGGTCAGGCCGTGGGGGCGGGAGGTCTACGACAGATGAGGCTTTTGGACGATCTCACCTGGGGAGCCGTAAGTGGACGCCCTGAAGGAGGCCTGCGACTTCCTCAGAGAGGGAGATAGGTTCCTCTTGGCCACGCACAGGAACGCCGACGGGGACGGCCTCGCATCCCTGCTCGCCTGCGGGATGCTCCTGAGGAGGATGGGGAAGTCCTACCTGATGGTCGTCTCCGACCCTGTCCCCGAGGGTAGGTACTCCTTCCTGCCGGGCTTGCCGGAGGTCTTCTCCTGCCGAGGTCCCCTGCCCTGGCGCCCCGAGAGGGCCGTGGTGTTGGACACCCCGAACCTCGAAAGGCTCGGAGATGTGACTAAGCTCCTCCCTAAGGCAGGATGCGTGCTCAACGTGGACCACCACGAGGACAACGCCTTCTTCGGAGGCATCAACCTCGTCCTCCCGGAGGCCAGCTCGACATGTGAGATACTGCATTCCATCTTCTCGTCCCTCGGCCTTCCCCTGGACGGGGATGTGGCCCTGTGCATCTACACGGGCATAGCCTTCGACACGGGGGGCTTCCGCTTCTCCAACACGACTTCCAAGGCCCTGCATATCGCGGGAGATATGGTGGAGTTGGGCGTCAGGCCGGACGAGGTGGCGGACGCCCTCTTCCACCGTCGTTCCCCCGAGGCCATAAGGAGGCTGGCCGAGGCGCTCTCTTCCTTGGAGTTCCACTGCGGGGGGAAGGTGGGGATGATCTCCCTGGACGACGTCACCTCGGAGGACACCGAAGGGTTCGTGGATATGGTCCTCTTCGTGGACGGGGTGGAGGTGGCGGCTTTCCTCAGGAGGATGGACGGAGGAAGCTTCAGGGTGAGCCTCCGCTCACGGGGGGATGTGCCCGTGAACAAGATAGCCGGAAGGTTCGGGGGAGGAGGGCATCCGAGGGCCGCAGGATGTTACGTCCACGGGGACATATGTGAGGCCAAAAGACGAATCTTAGAGGCGATAAGGGAGGCCGTGAGATGTTCAGGCATTTGATAAAGGCCCTTTTAGTGTTCAGGTTGGAGCGCTGGACCCCCCTGCTGCAATGGGAGGTGCTTCTGCATCGCCTCCATCGTCCCGTGATCGTCCGGGTGGTGAGGAAGAAGACCGGCCTGCCCTTAGGGCTCTACCCCCTGAGCGAATACCGAGGTCCCGTCCTCGACGGTCCTCCCCAGAACTGAAGGAAGGAGATATGGACGCTCTGACGACTGTACAGCTTCCAGGCGTGCCGAAGTTTTCGAGCGGAAAGGTCAGGGAGATATTCGACTTGGGGGACGAGCTCCTCATAGTTGCGACCGACAGGATCTCGGCCTTCGACTGCGTCCTTCCCACCGGGATCCCGGACAAGGGGAAGGTTCTTACTGCCCTTTCCGTCTTCTGGTTCCGGTTCTTGGAGGACCTGACGGAACACCACCTCATAACTGCCGATGTGGAGGAGTTCCCCCCTTCCCTACGGCAGTTCCGTGACCTGTTGGATGGGAGGTCCATGCTGGTCAGGAAGGCGGAGAGGATAGATGTCGAGTGCGTGGTCAGGGGCTATCTGGCGGGTTCGGGATGGAGGGAGTACAAAAGCTCGGGTTCGGTGTGCGGAATTCGTCTTCCGGAGGGGCTGAGGGAGGCGGACAGGCTCCCCGAGCCCATATTCACCCCTGCCACGAAGGCCTCCTCCGGCCACGACGAGAACATAACCTTCGGGAGGGTGGCCGACATGGTGGGGGAGGAACTGGCCGAGAAGCTAAGGGACAGGAGCATAGCCCTCTACGAGAAGGCCAGGAGGTACGCGGAGGAGAGGGGGATAATCGTGGCGGACACGAAGTTCGAGTTCGGGCTCAGGGACGGGAAGCTCATTCTCATAGACGAAGTCCTCACCCCGGACTCCTCACGGTTCTGGCCCAAGGAGAGGTACAGCCCGGGAAGGTCGCAGGAGAGCTTCGATAAACAATACGTCAGGGACTACCTGGAATCCCTGGACTGGGACAAGAACCCTCCCGCCCCTCCCCTCCCCGAGGACGTGGTGAGGAGGACGAGGGAGAAGTACGTAGAGGCCTACAGGAGGCTGGTGGGCCCCTGGCGGGGCGGCTGATGAGGTCCCCTGCGACGGCGATCTTAAAAGGGAGCTCGGGCGCCGGATCGTGGCGCTGGGCTCCTTTCGTCTTACGGATTCTCGTGAGGCCTCCTCCGGGGCCTTGCACTTGACAGGAGGGGGATTTTATGCTATCGTAGAGTGGTCGAGATGCTCCGTTGGCTTACATCCGGTGAGTCCCACGGGAGGGCCCTGGTCGGGATATTGGAGGGGATCCCGGCGGGGCTCGAGCTCTCCGAGGGATACGTAGACCGCCAGCTCGCCCGAAGGCAGCTGGGCTACGGGAGGGGCGGAAGGATGAGGATAGAGAGGGACCGTGCCCGTATACTCTCGGGGGTGAGGTTCGGGAGGACCCTCGGAAGCCCCATATGTATACTCGTGAAGAACAGGGACTGGGAGAACTGGAAGGAAGCTATGTCGGTGGGCCCCGGCGAGGCCGAGCCGGTGACCGTTCCGAGACCTGGCCATGCGGACTTGGCGGGGCTTTGGAAGTACGGGCACGAGGACGTGAGGAACGTGCTCGAAAGGGCGAGCGCAAGAGAGACGGCGGTAAGGGTGGCCTTGGGGGCGGTCGCAAGGAGGTTCCTCGAGGAGTTCGGGGTGGAGATAGGGAGCTTCGTGGTCTCGGTGGGAGGGGTCTCCTGGGAACCTCCCGAGGGGTTCTTCCCCGGGGAGGAGGTGGATTCCTCACCTTTGAGGTGCCCCGACCCCGAGGCCGAAAGGAGGATGATGGAGGAGGTGGACGAAGCCGGGAAGGCCGGAGATTCCGTGGGGGGCGTATTTCAGGTGGTGGCGAGGGGCGTGCCACCGGGGCTGGGTAGCTACTCCCAGGCCGAGAGGAGGCTGGAAGCGAGGCTTGCCGCTGCGGTGATGGGTATCCCGGCGATAAAGGGTGTGGAGGTAGGGCTGGGGTTCCGGGCGGCGGGGAGGAGGGGCTCGGAGGTGCACGACGGGATATTCCTGGAGGACGGGCGCGTAGTCAGGAGGACGAACAGGGCCGGGGGGATAGAAGGGGGGGTGAGCAACGGGCAACCCATAGTCCTGAGGGCGGCCATGAAACCCATTCCCACGCTCAGGAAGCCCCTTCCTTCGGTCGACATGAGGGACCTCTCCCCGACGTACGCCCACAAGGAAAGGTCGGACGTATGCGCAGTCCCTGCGGCGGCGGTGGTGGCGGAGGCTGCGGTGGCCTTGGTGCTTGCGGACGCCTTCCTGGAGAAGTTCGGGGGGGACAGCTTGGACGAATGCGAGAGGAACTTCGAGGGCTACATCGGCTCGCTAAGGGGATGGTGACCCCGGGGGGAGTCGAACCCCCATTACAGGATCGAAAATCCTGTGTCCTAACCGTTGGACGACGGGGCCACCTGCATGTATAATAAAAAATTTTGCACCTGTTGTCAAGACCGAGAGGAACCGTCGAAGATGAGGGTGGCCCAGATAGTCGAACCCTTCAAGGTCGTAGTTAAGGACCTCCCGGAGCCAGTCAGAGCCCCGGGCGAAGTCCTGGTGCGTATGGAGAGGGTGGCCCTCTGCGGGAGCGACCTTCCGAGGTTCAGCGGGGAGGGGTACAGGTTCAGGGGTAAGTATCCCCTCTTGGAAGGACAGGCGGCCCACGAGTGCGTGGGGAGGGTGGTGGAAGGGGGGAGCTTCAGCCCTGGGGAGAGGGTGCTCGTGCTTCCCCCCAAGTCCAACGGGCTTTCGGAGCTCTTATCCGTGCCCGAAGGTAGGCTCGTCCCCCTTCCCGAGGACCTGGACCCGGACGTCTCGGTCATGGTCCAACCCTTGGGCACCGTACTGCACGCCCTCAAGGGGATCGGGGACGTCCTGGGAAAGGACGTCGCCGTGGTGGGCCAGGGGCCGATGGGACTGCTCTTCACAGCGACCCTGAGGAGGCTCGGAGCTAAGAGGGTGGTCGGGGTGGACCTGTTGGGATACAGGCTTAAGGTCGCAAGGGAGGTAGGGGCCACCGATGTGATAGACGTATCGAGGAGGGACCCGGTCGAAGCCTTCGCCGAGCTCGGTGGGGTGGACGTGGCTGTGGAGGCGGCCGGAAGTCCCGAGGCCCTAAAGACGTGTATCGAAGCCCTGAGGAGGGGCGGGCTTCTGGTCCAGTTCGGAGTCCCGAAGGAACCCCACGTCCCCTTCCCCTTGGACAGGTTCCTGAGGAAGGACCTGAGGATGGCCGGGTTTCACCTGGCCTCCGCCGGGAACCCCTTGGAGCCATATATCCTCGCCAGGGACTACATAGCTTCCGGTTGGATAGACCCTTCCCCCCTCATCACCCACCACTTCAACCTGGAACAGGTCCAGAGGGCTTATGAGACGGCGTACAGGAAGAAGGATGGGGTGGTAAAGGCGATGGTGGTGTTCTAGAGCGCCCTGCGCGGCGGTTGACATAGCATCTCTACAACGTTAAATTCAGGATCTATTGTGGTAACCTATTCGTTCGGAGCCAGGGCAACGGCAGTCTTTTAACCGAAAGGGGGTGATGGTGAAGGTCTCATGGAAGGCCGGAGGTCTCACGCTGCGTTCGGCCTTGGTGGGTCTGACGGTCGTCGCCATCGTCAACATCTGGGGGCCGTTCTCGATCTACAGGCTGCACTCCTCGCTCATAACGGACGATTATATGCCTTTGGCCTTGGTCTTCCTCTTCTTGGTCGTCGTGGCAGGCCTGAACGTGATCCTGAAGCTGATAAACCGGAACTTCGCCCTCTCCACCTCGGAGCTCATCGTCGTTTTCATAATGGGTCTGGTGGGGGCTTCCATACCCACCTACGGCCTTACGGGCCACCTCATAGCGACCATCGCAGCCCCACACTACTTCGCCTCCCCCGAGAACCATTGGGAGGAGTACCTCCTCAAGTACATCCCGAATTGGGCCGTGCTGGACAGGGGTGCGGCGAAGTACTTCTTCGAGGGCCTGCCCGAAGGAGGGGGCATACCTTGGAGGGCCTGGTTCGTGCCCCTCTTCTGGTGGCTCAGCTTCGTGGCCGCCCTCTTCTGGGTCCTGTTCTGCATCGTGGTAATCCTGAGGAAGCAGTGGGTGGAGAAGGAAAGGCTCATCTTCCCCCTGGCCCAGGTCCCCGTCCAAATGACCGAAGGCACGGAGAGGTCGCTCTTCCCATCGTTGTTCAAGAGCAAGGCCTTCTGGGCTGGGTTCGTGCTTCCCGTGGTTCTGGTGGGATTCATGGTGGGAAGCTGGTTCAGCCCCCTCTTTCCGAGGTTCCAGATGCACGGCTCCAGGGTGATCCTGGGGAGCATAAGCTTCGGAAGGGAGTTTCCCACCATCAATATGGAGTTCCTGTTCCCCATAGTCGGCCTTTCCTACCTTATGAGCTTGGACGTGCTCTTGGGTATATGGTTCTTCTACTTCTTGGCGGTATTGCAGGTGGGAATCTTCAACCGGATAGGACTCAACCTGGGCTCGGCCAAGGTGTACTGCTCCTACCATCCCCCCATAGGATGGCAGAGCGCGGGGGCGATGGCCTTTATGGTGCTGTGGGGATTATGGATGGCGAGGGGGCACATAAGGGACGTCCTCAGGAAGGCCTTCAAGGGGGACCCAAGTGTGGACGACTCCGGGGAGCTTCTATCCTACAGGACGGCCGTCTTCGGGCTCATATTGGGGCTCGTCTACTTATATGCATGGCTTTACAGGCTCGGGATGGAGCCCAAGTTCCTCTTCGTCTTCGTGCCCGTAGCTATAATATTCTACGTGGGTATCGCAAGGATAGTAGCTGAGGGGGGGCTGGTGTACATAAGGGCACCCCAGGTTCCCCAGGTCACCGCAAGCTACATCCTCGGCACCCAGGCCCTCTCCCCCACTACCATGGCGGCCATGGCCCTTTCCTATGCGGCCATAGTTGAGATAAAGGCCCACTTCGTATCCGCAGCCGCTCACACCTCGAAGCTTGCGGATATGATAAAGCTCCACAAGAAGGGCGTGCTCACGGCGATAGTCTTGGCCTTGCTCGTGGCGCTTTGTGTATCTATATGGTACACAGTCTCCTTGGGATACCGCTACGGGGCATATAACTACGGGAGGTTCATGTTCAGGGCGGGGGCGACCATCCCCTACGAAAACTCGGTCAACGATATGCTCAACCCCTACGGCACGGACTGGAGGAGGCTCGGGTTCTTCGCCGTGGGCATGATAGCTATGGCCGCCATGACCTTCATGAGGTACAGGTTCGTCTGGTGGCCCGTCCATCCCTTGGGTTACACCGTGGCCTCGACCTTGCCCGTGATGGAGACCGCTTTCTCCATATTCTTGGCCTGGATGGCTAAGCTCATAATCCTCAGGGTGGGAGGGGTCTCCCTTTACAGGAAGGCCCTTCCCTTCTTCGTGGGGCTCATACTCGGCCACTTCTTCGCAGCGGGGATAGCCAACTTCATAGACTGGAAGTGGTTCTTCGGACAGGGTCATGAGATAAGCGGATGGTAGGAATCTTCCTATCGTTCTGCCTTTGGCCTACGTATGCATTCCCCGAACGTATGACTCGGGGCGACCTCCTGCTCTACGAGCGGAGGTACGAAGAGGCCATAGCTTTCTGGAGGGAAGCCCTGGAGAGGTCCCCGGAGGATGTGGAGCTTCTTTTAAGGCTCGGGGTCGCCCTCTCGCTGAAGGAGGATTATGCGGAGGCCGAAAGGACCCTCAAACGGGCGCTGCAGATAAAGCCGGAAGACCCTAAGTTGACCTATAACCTCGGCCTTATGTACATAAGATGGGGGAAGGACGAGGAGGCGTTGAGGTACCTAAAAAGGACCTTGAAGCTTGTAGATTGGTATCCCGAGGCTAACTACCATATAGGGCTCCTCTACGAAAAGAAGGGGCTCGAGGACGAAGCTCTGAAGTTCTACGTCAGGGAGGTGAACAAAAATCCTGCCTGCGCCGGGGCGTGGAGGAGGATATTCGCCCTTAGGGACCGGCGTAGGGACGTTCCCACATGGGCGGTCGTGCTCGTCCTCGGAGCGGCGGGGCTTACGCTTTACTGGCTTGCGATGCGCAGGGGGACGATATGAGGAACCTGACGAGGGGCATAGGTTTCTTCGCTTTGGCGCTGTGGCTTTCCTCGGTGACGATATTCGACCCGGGGAAGGTAACAGAGAACGTGCTCAGGAAGCTCGTGGGCAGGACGGAGGTGGAGGTCGTGGAGGCCGCCCCCGGAAAGCTCTCCCGAGGGGAACTTGAGGCGATAAAGGAGGAGCTGAAGGCCGTAGGGGAAGACGACGTGAGGAGGACCTTGGAGGACCTCACGTCCTGGGGCTCCAGGGCCGTGGGATATCCCGGGAACCGTGAGGCCTGCGAATATATAAGGAAGAGGTTCGAGGAGATAGGGCTCGAGGATGTGACGGTGGAGGAGTTCCAGGTCACCGTCCCCGTGGACGAAGGGGCGGAGCTTGAGGTCCTCTCCACGGGGGAGAAGGTCCCGCTTTATTGCCTCTGGCCGAACGAGGTGAGGACTCCGACCCTTCCCAGGAAGGGCATAACCGGGGAGCTTATATACGGGGGCAAGGGGGAGTTCCGGGACTTCAACGGCAAGCAGGTAGAAGGGAGCATAGTGCTTATGGACTTCGGATGTGGACTTAACTACATAAACGCAAGGATGCTCGGAGCAAAGGCCGTTATATTCTTCGACGGAGGCGTGGTGGACAGGAAGCAGGCCGAGGACAAGTTCCTCAGGGTTCCCGTGGACATACCGAGGTTCTGGGCGGAGGACGGAAGGAAGTTATTGGAGCTTGCCAGGTCGGGAGGATGCACCGTAAGGCTCAGGGCGAGGATGGAATGGAAGAACGTGAGAACCTGGAACGTTTACGGTTACCTCCCAGGTTCGGACGACGATCTCATAGTCTTAGAGGCTTACTACGACGCCATTTCTGTGGTCCCCAAGCTCGCCGTAGGTGCCGATCAAGCCTGCGGAATAACCGCCCTCCTCGAAGTGGCGGAGGTGCTGAGCCGTATGAGGCCCAGGCATCCTGTGCTCTTCTTGGCTACATCGGCCCACTTCCAGGGACTTTCGGGGATAAGCCACTTCCTGCACCGCCACTCCAGGGAGAGCGGATATTTCAGGAGGAGGATACCTGAGGATCGAAGGATAGACTTCAGGCTCTTCGTGGGCCTGGACCTTTCGAGCCACGACGGAAGGACGGCCGCCTTCTCCCAGGGCACTTTCTTCTATCCGACCTGGGCTACGGACCACTTCGTCAAGAACACCTTGGCCCCGTATGCCCTTAAGTTCAAAAGTTACTCCGATGCCCTCTTCCCCTCCGAGCCCGGAAGGTACATAAACGCCATAACCCCTCCCAAGAGGACGTGGAAGGACTTCATGTCGGCTCCCTTAGGGCTGGACAGCGAGATGGTGGTCTTCGTGGGGAAGCACGGCATAACCCTGGCCACACCTTACGACATAAGGGAGAGGGTGGACACACCATTGGATAGGCCGGAATATGTCGACATCTCCAACCTTACGAAACAGATAAGGACGATAGCAGGGCTCATCTCGTGCGCTGCCCTGGACCCGGGGTTCTTCCCCGAGATAAAGATGGTCATAAGGGACGAGGCGCACGACCTCAAGGGACACATCTACTGGTGGGACCCGAAGAAGAGCTTCACGCCCAACGTTCCCGTCCCCGGCGCCATAGTTACATATCAGCTTCCCGAGATGAAGACCAACTGTGGCGTAAGGAGGCTCATGGTAACGATGGCCGACGAGAAGGGTGAGTTCAAATTCGAGAACATCCGCCAGAGGAGGGGGAGCATAGAGGTAAGGGCCTATAAGCTCGACGACGAGGGGAGGATAACCTTCGCCCCCGACATGGGCAGGGAAGGGAACGAGATGTACCCTATAAATGTAAGGAACGACTGGTGGGAGCTGGAGATGATGGAGGTGCTCTTCAGGTGTGAGGCCCTGAGCATCTTCGACCTTGTGGACCCGAGGTACCTCAGCGCCTTAGACGTCCTGAACGTCCTCACGCCCGACAACGCAACCCCGGTCAAATACGGTTACACCTTCCTCCCCCAGAACGCAAGCCAGAGTCAGAAGGAAAGGGACATCGTCGTGGCCGCGGTGATCTTCGGCGAGCCCGGCTCGAGGCTCAAGGTGCTCATGGGCACGAGCCTCTTCGGCATAAAGTACCTCCTCACGAACGCTCCCGAAGACCTCCTGACGAACCCCATAAGCCCGAAGGATGCCTCCCCGGAGGTCTTGGAGAGGGCCTTGGGGGAGGGGTACGAAGTATCTGAGGGGATAGTCACATGCCCGGCCTACAAGGTGGCGAAGGATATGTGGGTCGTGGACGATGTTAGGCTCAAGACATTGGCCAAGTATGCGGTAAAGAACGAAAGGATACAGGAGCTCCACGAGAGGGCCAGGCGTGCGCTCTTAAGGGCGAAGGAGTACAAGGATAAGCTTCAGTACGACAAGTTCGTAGCCTCGGCGAGGGAGGCATGGGGCCTGGAGGCGAGGGGATATCCCGACGTCAAGGCTACCGCAAACGACACCGTGCGGGGGGTGGTGTTCTACTTCGCCCTCCTCCTTCCCTTCTCCTTCTTCCTGGAGAGGTTGCTCTTCGGCTTCACCAAGATAACCAGACAGGTGGGGGCCACGGCCGCCATATTCGTCGGCGTGTTCTTCGTGCTCCAGTTCGTGCATCCGGCCTTCTCCCTGAGCCGTTCGCCTTATGTGATCTTCCAGGGTTTCGTGATATTGGCGATGGGCATGGTCGTGTTGGCCCTGGTCGTGTCTAAGTTCAACCAGGAGATGAGGAAGATGAGGAGGACGGGTTCGGGGGTGTACGAGGCAGACGTGGGGAGGGTGAGCGCGACCATGGCCGCCATAAACTTGGGAATAAACAACCTGAGGAGGAGGCCGCTGAGGGCGGGCCTTACCGCCACCACTTTGATACTCCTCACATTTACCGTGCTCTCCTTCACCTCGGTCAGGACCTTCATAAAGTTCTACAAACTTTCGAGGCCGAACGAACCCCCTTACCAAGGTGCCCTCATCAGGGACAGGAACTGGAGGGGGCTCCAGAACTCGGTTTTGGAATATACGAGGAGCGCTTTCGAGGGGGAGGCGGTGGTCTCACCCCGTTCTTGGTACATGGCCAAGACCATAGGAGATAAACTCTTCTTGGATTTCTACGTCCCTTCCACGGGCAAAAGCAGCTTCGCGAACGGGGTGGTAGGTTTCACCCCCCAGGAGACCGAGATAACGGGTCTGGATAGTCTCCTGGTGGCGGGAAGGTGGTTCAGGGAGGGGGAAAGGAAGGTCTGCATACTTCCCACCGAGATGGCGGAGCTCGTGGGGATAAGGAAGGAGGACGTGGGGAAGGTCAAGATAAGGGCCTTGGGCTCCGAGTTTACGGTGATAGGGCTCATAGATTCAAAGAAGTTGAATCTTTTCAAGGACATGGACGGTGAGAAGGTGACCCCCGTGAACACCGTTACGGAACAATCCAGGCTACAGAAGGCCCTGAGGGAGAACCCCGCCCTCCAGGCCAGGGCACCCATCCAGGCCTTCCTCCACCTGGAGGCGGGGAACGTGATACTTATGCCCTACCAGTACGTGATGGACATAGGAGGGACCCTAAGGTCCATAGCTATAGGGAGGTTCAAGAGGGAGGACTTCATCCCCTACATAGAGGAATTCATGACAAGGGTGGCCCTGACGATGTTCGTGGGGAAGGGGGATAAGGTGGTGGTATATAGCTCGTTGGGGGCAACATCACTTTCGGGGGTGAGGAACCTTCTGGTCCCCGTGCTCATAGCTGCCCTCATCGTCCTGAACACGATGCTCGGGGCCATACACGAAAGGCAAAGGGAGATAGGTATATACAGCTCGGTGGGCTTGGCTCCCTCCCACATAGCCGCCCTATTTCTGGCCGAGGCCGTGGTCTATGCAACCCTCGGTGCCGTAGGAGGGTACCTCGTAGGTCAGGTCGTGGCAAAGATATTGTTCCTTAAAGGGTGGCTCGCAGGGGTCTCGTTGAACTACTCCTCGCTTTCCGCCGTTTGGTCCACCGTCGTGGTGATGGCCACGGTGTTGCTCTCCACGGTATATCCTGCCAAGAAGGCCTCGGCCATGGCCGTCCCGGATGTGACGAGGAGGTGGGTGCTGCCGGAGCCCGAAGGGGACGAGTGGAGGTTCGATTTCCCGTTCACGATAGCGGGGACCGAGGTCGTGGGGATGTACATGTACCTCGCAAGGTTGTTCGACTCCTACGGGGAGGGGTCGATAGGGAAGTTCACCACCCAGGACGTCAGGCTCTCCGCCGTGGAGCATCCCGAGGGCAAGGGGTACAAGATATCCCTGATGACCTGGCTGGCACCTTACGACCTCGGGGTGAGCCAGGAGGTCGTATTCCATGCGATCCCGACCGGGAAGCACGACATATACCGCATAGAGGTCCACATACACAGGGTCTCCGGGGAGCTCTCCTCCTGGAAGAGGTTGAACAGGGGCTTCTTAGGTTCCCTGAGGAAACATTTCTTGGTCTGGAGGACGCTCGTCCCGGAGGAGAAGGCGAGGTACGTAGAAGAGGGGAGGGAGGTCCTAGAAAGGGGGTGAAAGTTGGCTCGGGAGGAGTATAGCCTGATACCTGAGGAGCTGGCATACGAGGACGGGTTCAACATAAAGACCGTATGGGGAGCACTGTTCGTCGGGTTCGTCATGATGCCCGGGGCCATATACCTCGGGCTCGTGATGGGGGCGACCCTCGGAGGCGCGGCCCAGTGGGTCACCATAATACTCTTCGTGGAGGTGGCCAAGAGGGCCTTCGTGAGGCTAAAGCCCCAGGAGATATTGATATTGTATTGGATAGCGGGGGGGCTCGTCGTCCTGGGAGGCGGCTTCAGGATGGGCTTGGGTGCCGGACTCTTCGGAGGGCCGTTCGGGATGATGATATGGGACCAGTACTTCGTGAACTCCCCCCAGGCTGCGGGCCTGGCCAAGTACATCCCGAGGTGGCTGACCCCCGAGCCGGGTTCTGAGGTCTTCCTCACGAGGTCGTTCCTCCACAGGGAATGGCTCGTGCCCATAGCCATCCTTGTGACGTGCCAGATCCTCTTCGTGATAAACCGGATAAGCTTGGGCTACGCCCTGTTCAGGGTGACGTCGGATGTGGAGAGGCTCCCCTTCCCCATGGCTCCGGTGTACGCCGGAGGGGCCATGGCCTTGGCCGAGACTTCCGGAAGGAGGGAGGGATGGAGGTGGAGGGTGTTCAGCATCGGCTCCATCGTAGGGGTGATATGGGGGCTCGCCTACATCGCAGTGCCCACCCTTTCCAACATCTTCCTGGTTAAACCTGTGACCCTCCTGCCGATCCCATGGATAGACTTCACCCCTTACCTCAAAGCTGTGCTTCCGGCAGCTCCATTGGCCGTGGTGACGGACCTATGGGCCCTGCTCATGGGGTTCGTGCTCCCGTTCTGGGTGGTGGTCGGAAGCTTCGTAGGTCAGATAGGAAGGACCTTGGTGGTCAACCCCATCCTCTACAGAATGGGGGTGCTGAGGAGGTGGACGCCGGGGATGACGTACATACCCACCACAATAGCGAACAACCTCGACTTCTGGATAAGCTTCTCCATAGGACTCGGCGTCGTGGTGGCTTCGGCCGGGATATTGTCGGTGGTCAAGGCGTTCAGGGGAAGGAAGGCCGAAGGGCTCCGGTTCGTCCCACCCAAGGCCAGGGGAGACATCCGCATAGGCCTGGCCTTCGCCATCTGGGCGGCCAGCACCTTGGGGTTCGTGGCCTTGGTGCATGTGCTCGTCCCTGAGTTCCCCCTTTGGATGATCGCCTTCTTCGGGTTCGTGTTTACACCGACGATCTCCTACATAACCGCCAGAATGGTGGGCCTCACGGGAAGCTCCGCTGGGGTGACCTTCCCGTTCCTCAGGGAGTCGATGTTCTACCTTTCCGGATATAAAGGGGTGGCTATATGGTTCGCTCCGGTGCCCATGTTCAACCACGGGGGGCTTGCTGAGGTCTTCAAACAGCTAGAGCTCGTAAGGACGAAGTTCGTAAGTTACGTCAAGATGGCGGCCCTTTCCCTTGGCATTATGTTGGTCTGCAGCTTCCTGTTCTGGTCCCTCATATGGAAGCTGGGGCCCATACCGTCCGCAGCTTACCCTTATGTGCACAGGGTTTGGCCCTACTTCGCCACCATGCAGGCGATGTGGGCCTCGTCCACGCTTCCTGGGGGGGCAAGCCTGATCCAGGGGGTGATCGACCCCAAGATCATTCTTACGGGCCTTGGCGTGGGAGGGCTGACCTTCTCCCTCTTTTCGGCCCTCGGCCTTCCGATTTCCCTCTTCTACGGGATCTTAGCCGGGGCCATGACCTGGATGCCTACGGCGGTGCCGAGCTTCATCGGGGGGATGCTCGGCAGGTACTACTTCCTCAAGAAGTTCGGAAGGGAGAAGTGGAGAGCATATGCCCCCATCCTCTTAGCTGGTTACGCCTGCGGGCTGGGGCTGGTGGGGATGGTGTCGGTGGCCACAACTTTGATAGCTAAGTCTATCTCCACCGTAGTGTTCTGATAAGGGGGAGGAGATGGAGATAAGGGACTACATAAGGCGCAAGGCAGAGGCAGCTAAGGAGGCTTCCCGTAAGCTCGCCTTCGCATCGACCAAGCTCAAGGACGAAGCCCTCCTCCTCATGGCGGAGAAGGTGGAAGAAAGGGCGGAAGAGCTCAGGAAGGAGAACCTCAAGGACCTCGAGGAGGGAAGGAGGAGGGGGCTCTCCTCGGCCATGCTCGACAGGCTGGAACTCACCGAGAAGAGGATAAAGGCCATGGCGAAGGGGCTGAGGGAGGTGGCCGCGCTTCCCGACCCCGTGGGAATGGTGGAGAGGATGGTCCGCAGGCCGAACGGGCTCCTCGTGGGGAAGATGAGGGTGCCCTTGGGGGTCATAGGAATAATCTACGAGTCCAGGCCCAACGTCACCGTGGACGCAGCCTCCCTGTGCCTCAAGTCCGGCAACGCCGTGGTGCTGAGGGGAGGTTCCGAGGCGATAAACTCGAACGTGGCCTTGGCCACGATGTTCAGGGAGGCCGTAGAGGAGGCCGGGCTCCCCGGGGATGCCGTCCAGATGGTGGAGACCACAGACAGGAGGGCCGTGACCGAGATGCTCAAGTGTGAGGGGCTCATAGACCTCATAATCCCAAGGGGAGGGAAGGGCCTCATACGCACGGTGGTCGAGGAGTCCCTCATACCCGTCATAAAGCACTACGAGGGGATATGCCACGTGTACGTGCACGAGGACGCCGACCTGGAAATGGCCGAGACCATAGCTTTCAACGCCAAGGTCCAAAGGCCCGGGGTATGCAACGCCATGGAGACCCTCCTCGTGCACGAGAAGGTGGCAGGTGATTTCCTACCCAAGATAGGGGAGAAGCTGAGGGAGGCGGGGGTAGAGATAAGGGGATGTGAGAGGACGAGGGAGGTCCTGCCCTGGGCCGGGGAGGCCACGGAGGAGGACTGGCGCACCGAGTACCTCGACCTCATACTTTCTGTGAGGGTCGTGGACGGGCTGGACCAGGCGGTAGAGCACATAAACACCTACGGTTCGGCCCACACGGACGCCATAGTTACCAGAAGCTACGAGGCAGCATGGAGGTTCGTGAGGGAGGTGGACTCCTCCTCGGTGATGGTGAACGCCTCCACACGCTTTTCGGACGGCGGGGAGTACGGGCTCGGGGCCGAGATAGGGATATCCACCGACAAGCTCCACGCCAGGGGGCCCATGGGCCTGGAGGAGCTTACCACCTACAAGTGGGTGGTGTACGGGAACGGGCAGATAAGGACCTAATAGGCCTTGGGGTCCCCGGCCTGGGCGGCCCTCCTCATCCGTGCGTACACATTTTCATCGTAGAAGTCGCTCACGGCCCTCCCCGGAGGGACTATCCCGTCTATCCTGGCCATGTCCTCCTCCGTCAGCTCCACCTCGCAGGCCCTGAGGGCCGACCTGAGGTGCTCGGGGGTCCTGGGGCCTATTATGGGGGCGGTTATCCCGGGCCTGTGGAGGAGCCAAGCGTGGGCGAGCTCCGACAGGGTTATCCCCTTCTCCTGGGCTATGGGCTTCAGCTTCTCCACGACGTCCAATGCCTCCGGCGTGAGCCTCCTGTCGTGGGGTCCCGCCCTCTCGTACCTGCTCCCCTGAGGAGGCCTTTCGCCCTTCCTGTACTTCCCTGAAAGTATCCCTCCTGCGAGCGGACCCCAGGTGACCATCGCTATGCCGTACCGCATCCCCACCCAGACGAGTTCGTTCTCTATCCCCCTGTCCAATATGTTGTAAGGGGGCTGTTCGGCAACTATGCGGGGGAAGCCGCAACGTTCGCTGAGGCAGAGGGCCTCCATTATGAGGGGCACGGGCCACTTGGATGTCCCCACGTATAGGACCTTTCCCTGGCGGACGAGCATGTCCAAGGTCTCGAATATCTCGTCCATGGGAGTGGTTAGGTCAACTACGTGGAGGTAGTAGAGGTCTATCCTGTCGGTCCTGAGGCGCCTGAGGCTCTCCTCGCACGCCCTCACCAAGTGATACCTGCTTGCTCCCCAGTCGTTCGGCCCCTCCCCCATACGTGCTACGGCCTTGGTGGCGAGGACGACCTTGTCCCTCTTTCCCTCTAAGGCCTTCCCAACTATCTCCTCCGAGGCACCCCTTCCGTACACGTCCGCCGTGTCTATGAAGTTGATCCCCGAATCTAAGGCTTCGTGGATTATACGGATCGAGGTCCTTTCGTCCGTTCGTTCCCCGAAGTTCATGGTGCCCAAGCATATCTTGGACACCCTCACACCGGTGCGACCGAGTTGGCGGTACTCCATGCTCCCCCCCTTTCTCCAAGTTTTCCCCGTCCGCAAGATAAGGCAGTATGCCTTCCCTGTCAAGCTTGACAACAGCGGAGGGGGATGTTATCTTCCTTTTGGGAGGACGGAACTATGGGAAGGATAAGGGAGAAGTTCCGGAGGATGGAGCTTGAAGGAAGGAAGGGCCTCGTCGTCTACATAACAGCGGGCGACCCCGACCTGGATTCGACCGGGGAGATAGTCCTGGAACTCGACCGCAGGGGCGTGGACATCGTGGAGCTCGGGGTCCCCTTCTCCGACCCTGTGGCCGACGGGCCGACGATACAGAGGGCATCCGAGAGGGCCCTGAGGAACGGGGTCAGGCTCGAGGACGTGCTCGGGCTAGTGGGGGAGCTGAGGAAAAGGAGCGAGCTTCCGATCCTCCTCTTTTCCTACTTGAATCCTGTGCTAAACTTCGGGCTGGAAAGGTTCACAAGGAGGGCTTCGGAGGAGGGCGTGGACGGGGCCCTCGTACTGGACCTCCCCCCCGAGGAGGCACCTGGCTACGTCGAAACGATGTGGAAGCATGGGCTGGACACGGTCTTCTTGGCAGCCCCCACCAGCACGGAGGAGAGGATAAAGAAGATCGCCTCCCTAAGCACGGGGTTCGTATATTGTGTCTCGAGGACCGGGGTCACGGGGGAGAGGGATAGGCTCTCCCCGGAGGTGAGGGCCACGGTAGAGAAGGTGAGAAGGCACTCAGAGCTCCCGGTCGCGGTCGGGTTCGGGATATCCAAGCCAGAGCACGTAAGGGAGGTCGCAGAATATGCGGACGCTGTCGTGGTCGGGAGCGCCCTGGTGAGGAGGATAGAGGAGCTAGCCGGAGGTCCGGGCTGGATAAGGCAGGTGGGCTCGTTCGTGGGGGAACTTGTGAGGGCACTGAGGTGACCCAAAAAAATGGAGCGGGAAACGGGATTCGAACCCGCGACTTCCACCTTGGCAAGGTGCGCTCTACCCCTGAGCTATTCCCGCCCTCGACCGAAAAGATAAACAACTTTCCTGAAAAAGTCAAGAGCCTTTCGCCAGCACCGCTTCGGTTATGGCCCCCACGAGGTCGTACGAGCCGACCCTCACAGGAACCCCAAGCCTCAGGGCTAAGTCCTCCGGCCTCAGATCGTCCAAGAGGAGGCCGTCGTCGTTGACGCAGTTCGGAGGAAGTAAGACGCAGTCCCCGGGGTCCTTCTCCTCGAGGGCCCTCAGGATGTCCCCCCCCGAGAGGAGGCCCGAGACCGTTACGCTCTTGCCCAAAAGGCGGTTCTCCACCACGACAGGGCGGAGCGAAAGTCCCTCCACCCTCGACTCGACCTTCTGGGCGAGCTTTTCCATTACGGGCCCGAAGGCCGTGCCCGTGACCAGGGCGATGGATAAAGGAGGTACCCTCCCGGGCAGTTCCCTCGACCTCCTTCCGAAGGTCTCCAGGAACTTCCTTGCCATCCCCACCCCGTCCTCGAGCTGCGGGAAACCCTCGTAATCCTCCTCGGCCGGGAATTCCTTACCCGCCAGTATGTAGAACTCGTCCGATGCGAAGGCGAACCTCGTGCCCAGCTCCCTCAGGAACCTCCCCTGCCAGTCCGCTATCTGTTCCAAGGTCCTTTCGGCCTCCTCGGGTCCCACCGGCCTCAGGGGGTACAGTCCTTGCCTGTGCTCGGTGAGGCCCACCGGCACGACCGCCACCGAGGCCACCCCGGGATGCATCCTCGCAAGGTCCTGGAGGGTCCCGTCCAGATGTCCTCCGTCGTTTATACCCGGGCAGAGGACCACCTGGGCGTGTACCCTTATCCCTCCCTCAACGAGGCGCTTAAGCTGTCCCCTTATGTCGGGGATCCCCTTCCTCCCGAGCATAAAGCTCCTCACCTCCGGGTCCGTGGAGTGGACCGAGACGTAGAGGGGACTGAGCCTCTGGGCGAATATCCTTTCGAAGTCCTCGTCCGAAAGGTCCGTGAGGGTGATGTAGTTCCCATATAGGAAGGAAAGCCTGTAGTCCTCGTCCTTCACGTACAGGCTCCTCCTGAGGCCACGGGGCAGCTGGTCCACGAAGCAGAATATGCACCTGTTTCGGCAAGTCCTCGGCCTTATGGGCTCGAGCTCTATTCCCAGGCCCTCGCCCGGGCCCCTCCTGACCTCAACCCTGAACCTCCTCCCGTCCCTCTCCAGCGTGAGGAGGAACCTGTCGTCGGAGGCCCAGAACCTGAGGTCTATCTCGTCCCTTATTCCGTGCCCCTCGACCTCCAGGATCCCGTCCCCCGGGACTATCCCGGCCCTCTCCGCCGGGGAGCCGGGGAGGACGGAGACAACCTTCACCACAGGAACTCCACCCTCCTTTCGGGAGCTACGAACTTCTCGACGATCGGGCAAAGGGTATGATGACCCCGAGGTTGGAGGGGTTCGGGTAGGCCGGGAGCAGGAAGGCCTCCAGCACGGCCTTACTCCTTCCAGAACACGATATCGTCGTAGTCCGCAACAGCCCTTGAGTTCGTGTCGTCTGCGTCGGTCATGAGGGCCACGCCTATGATCTCGGGGGGGTCCTTTCGGAATATCCTTTTGTAGTCTTGGAAAACGTTCACCTTCTCGGAAAACCACCTGTTGAGGGGGGAGCGGGCGTTTCGAAGTACCACCACATACATGTTCGGGTCGTAGTGGCCCTTAAGCACCTCACCCTTTGGGAGGTCCGCCGAACTCCAGACGTACTTTATCACGTGCCTCCTGAACTTGGGCCATCCCCTGTTGAACACAACGTATATCGCCGCGCCGCTGTCGTTCTTCTCCTTGTACCTCTCGTCGCCTCCTTCGGGGGGGACCACGACCCTCCACCTCCAGCTCAGGTACGGCCAGTCCTTGGGGTCCAACTTCATCTTTTTGCCTATCTGTATGGGCACGGGCGGGACATCGGCGTGGAGGTACGCGTCGCCCTCCGAAGTCCTGACGATGTAGAGCTTCCTCCCTTCCTTCTTGTACGGCTTCCATCCCGAGGGGAAGCGTCCTGCATCGGCCGAGGAGAAGGTATCCACGACGACGCAGTTCGGAGCCCCCCCGAAGCAGAGCCAGGGCAGAATGAAGAGCATCATCCACGCCACATCGCCTCCTAAGGTTACAGGGCCGCTGTTCCGATTCACTTTATCAGCACCAACTTCTTGGCGAAGGTCCTACTTCCGAGCCTCATCCTGCAGATGTACACTCCGCTGGCGACCCTTCCTCCCTCCTCGTCCCTTCCGTCCCACCTCGCCGCCCTTCCCCTGGTCAGGTACCTCCCTCCATCCCTCCAGCCGAGATCTAACTTCCTCACCAACCTTCCCCTTATGTCGTATATCTCTATCTCCACCTCCCCTCCCTCCGAAAGGTCAAACGGGATCCAAGTCTCACAGTTGAAGGGGTTCGGATAGTTCTGGTACATCGCCGTCCTTGGGGGGACCACCACCTCGACCTCCGGACAGGAGGTCGCCTTACCCCCGACGACCTCGAAGCTCACGGACTTAATGTCACCCTTCCCCCCGGTAGGATGTGCGAGGATGCTCAGCTTCCCCTCCTGGGAAGTTCCTTCCGGAACGACGAGCGCTTCAAGCTCGAGCTCCGCCTCCTTCCTCCCGCCGGGCGGTATCTCCCCAAGATCGAGTTCCCTCGTGAGGAGGACGAAGGGGCCTTCGGCCGAAGCCACTATCCGAAACCTCCCCGGCTCTTCGCCCCTGTTTTCGACCAGGACCTCGACCTTGAAGGCCTCGCCCGATCTCACGGAGGGAGCAGCCTCAAGCTCGAGGGCCGCCACGGGAGGAAGCTTCCCTTCGACCTTGACCCCCTTCACCTCATCCTCCAACTCCCTGAGGGACGAGATGAACCTGTCGAGCAGTGCGGATAGCTCCTCAGAGCTCGTCTCGCCCATGACCCACCTGAGCAAGGTGAGCCGAAACTCGATACCGTTTGGGACGAGCCCGGCAAGCGCAAATTCCAACCTCGCCCTCCCCTCCGGATCGGCCTTGAGGGAAGCCTCTTCCAAGAACTTCCTGAGCTCCCTCTCCGCTTCGAGAACCTCAGGAATGCAGGTCAGGGCTTTCCCATGCTCCTCGCCCTCAAGGTAGGCCTTCAGCTCCTCGAGCTTCAAAAGGAGGAGCCGAAGCCTGTCGGCCACATCCCCTTTGGAGGTCGCTCTCCCCATGAACCTTAAGGGCGCACCCCCTGTGAACCTTGAGGGCGCGGGTGAGGAGCCTGAGGCGACGATCACCTTGAAGGGAAACGGGTTCTCCTCTAACTCCTCTAACCGCTTCATAGGCGGCCAGCTTGCAATTGCAGCAAGGTAGACCTCCTCGGGTGCTAACTTGCACGTTAGCGTTCCCAGCCTGAGCCCGTAGTCGGAGAGATAGTATAGGGGATCGATGTCTCCAAGCTCCAGGTAATCAGCCTTCTCGGCGGATATCATGTCGGTCATCCAGAGGAAGTTCAGCCATATCCAGCTCAGGTCCTCCTCGTCGTCCCGATTGAAGAACTCGATTTTCGGCTCCCAGGAGTAGGGCGCCTCCCCGGCCTCGAGCTCTATCTTATAACCTTCCTCGAAGAGAGTTCTGTAGAAGGCCGCTATAGGTATCGCATACTTGCAGAACAGGCTTAACTCCGCAAGCCTCACAGCCTCAAGCTCGATGTCGTCGGGGGTAGCCCTCTCGGGTCGCCACCGGTATATGTCCACGACCGGCGGCATCGACATCACTTCGTGCCTGAGCCTCCACTCCTCCCACCACATCCCCTTCTTCGGGGAACAGAACAAAAGGGCAACGACGGTTGTGGAAGGCAAGTCGCCCAGGGTGTCTTCGAGGTACGCCCTCAGCTCTTGGAGGTCCTCCAGAAGGGACTGGTAGCACTCCTTGAGCTCATCCTCGCCCAGCTTAATGCCGTGCTCTCTTTCAATAGACTTCCCAAACTCCTCAAGGCTCATCCCCTTAAGGGCTTCGATCTCCTCCTCCACCTCCTTCAGCCGCTCGATGATGGTCCCGAGGGCCTCTTTGAGCTTTAAGACTTGGGTTTCCGCAAGCGGCTTGAGCTCGTCCGTCAGTTTAATCAGGACATCGGTCAGGAACCAGAGCCTCAAAAGCAGGTTCCAGTCGTTCCAACCCTTACCCTCGTAGACGAAGGATGCCCAGAGGTCCACGGGGTATTCCGGGAACCACTCTATGGCCCTGATGCGGAGATCCCGCCACCGGGTCTCGATATAGTTGA
>Ga0164318_10000512_pt1 | contig 30064 bp, 21 predicted proteins | sample GuaBasSedimGuay9_FD_113734 | JGI IMG/M metagenome (GOLD analysis project Ga0164318, IMG submission 113734) | Subseafloor sediment microbial communities from Guaymas Basin, Gulf of California, Mexico - Guay9, Core 4571-4, 0-3 cm | ecosystem: Environmental > Aquatic > Marine > Hydrothermal vents...
AAATAAGAGAAAAAATAAATTTCGACTTAAACAATTAAGTATTAATAGTTGAAGTCGGCAATAAAAATTTATTGTTAAAAATGGGGGGCTTAACAGCTCCCCATTTTTTTTTGCAGGCAAAAACTAAAAATAACAATTCAGTAATATTACAGTCGTGTCGGGGATTTTTATATTAATTCCGGCGAATGTGATTTGAAAAATATAATATTAGCGCCGCACAGAAATCAAAAACTGAAATTTATTTTTGGAGCTCATGTAAAAAAAGCATCTTTAACGGCTGCTTATTCAAAAACGGGAACAATTATTGAAAACAATGCCGGTAAAGAATTGAAAGCGAAATATAACTATTTTGTAAAATAAAGTTGCAAATATTTTTTCGGCGAAGTCTTAAATAATGTAATAGAAAATCATCAATAAAAATATTTCCTGCAAAAATCACTTGATTTTGATATAATACTAATATAAACACAAAAATTAGTTTTAATCTTAATAATTTAACGGAGAAAAAAATGAAGAAAATTACAATGCTGGTTTTAATAACTACTATTATGATCGCTGCAAACACTTATTCAGCTATGACTGTCGCACAAGCTCGCGCTCAAGGGGCACACATTCCTGTTGAAGTCGGACCGGTTTATTTATCTACCACGAATGATCTCGGTGGCAGCGGCTACAGTATTTTCGCGCAGGATGAAACTGGTGGAATTCAACTTTATGGACCAAGTTATATTATGCCTGATTTTATCGTAAGCAATAATCTTGTTCCAGGAGCTTGTCTTATTCTTTCCGGAACAAATAGTTTTTATCAAAACGCCTACGAAATTTCTTATGTAGCAGTCGTAAATAATTATGGCGTCTCAAATGTTCCGGCAGTTACACCTATCGATATCGATACTTTAGCAACAACTGCTCCTGCCCCCGCGCTTGAATCTTTAGAAGGAAAGTTAGTTGTGATTACAGGTGTTGATTTTCAGGAATCAGGAACTTTCTCAGGTGGCAAAACTTATACAATCTGGAAAAATGGAACTAATGGAAGCGTTCGTATCCAGGATGCAAATGACCACCTCGTAGGTTCAGCAATTCCTTACGGAAGCGATATTGCGATAACGGGAATTTTTTCAGTTTATGGTTCCAGCTATCAGATTTTACCACTTGAAATTATTGGTCCGACCCGCGATCCGTATCTTTGGGTTGAACCTTATCCTGAATTGAATTTTGGTGTTGTATATCCTAATTATACAAGAACATTACAAGTTAATATTAGAAACGGTGGTGAAGCAAATAATTTAGATGTTTCAGGTTTTTCTTCCATTTCAGGTGATACGGCAAAATTTACACCGTCTTCAATTGCGGATTTTTCTCTCGCGCCAAAACAGGAAACTAATTTCAGCTTTACTTATACACCGGGTAGTGTTGGTGATATTACCAATTCTGTAATGTATCAGTTTAATACAACCGATCCTTCCAACACGGTGGTTAATTTCCCGATGTACGGTAAATCATCAGCAACTCCGCCGCCAACACCGGCTGTTTGGATTAACGAAGTTGCATATAATGACCCGGGTGTTGATGACGAAGAATTTATCGAGCTTTGCGGCGTTGCCGGAACAGATATTACAGGTTGGAAAGTTCAACTTGTTAATGGCTTTGACGGAAGTAATTATTATGAATGGACTGTTGGAAATGAAATAGGAAACTTCGTTTTTACAAATGAATTGGGGGGCTTCGGCTTCTACGTCCTTGCAAGCAGTTCTTCCGGAGATGTACCGAACACTGATGAAACAATGGCAAGCGATATGCAAAACGGTGAAGATGATGCTGTTCGGATAACCAAACCGGACGGCACGCAAATACATTTCTTTGCTTACAACAGCAAATCTGCTATAGATTATGAATACGGTTTGCCTAACGATTTGACTCCTCTTGAAGATTCTACACTGGCAAGTAATTCATTATGCAAAGTTGGTACAGGAGTTGACGAACCGGATTTTGATTGGAAAATCAAACTTCAGACTCCGGGAGAAATTAATGATGAGCAGGTTCTTCCGGAACCAATTGGAATAGGGATATTATTTCTTGGAATAGCGATGTTGTTAAAAATTCGTGAAATTCGTGTCTATAAATTTTAACATGCGAATCAACCGTCGAAGTATCATGAAAAAATTATTTTTAATATCACTTATAATTTTTATCGTCTCTAATTCTTTCGCCGATATAGTCATTAACGAAATTATGTATAATCCGCCGGAATCCGGCACAGATACAAACGAATATATTGAAATATATAACTCCGGCGCGATATCTGTTTCCATGTCAAATTGGTATTTTGATGAAGGAGTAGTGTTTACTTTTCCGACTGACGCCGCTATTTCACCAAATGGTTATGTTGTCATTGCGGTAAAAACAAATATCTTATGGCAAACTTATCCTGTTTCACTTGCAAATGCAGATGAAGTGTATGAATGGCATAGTGGTGGTTTGAATAATACCGGAGAGGATATTGATCTGAGAGATTCTGAATCTAATCAGATTGACTATGTTAATTATAAAAATACATCTCCGTGGCCGTCAATTCCAAGTGCATCCGCCGGACCTTCAATTGAGCTTATAAATCCTTTGCTTGAAAATAATAATGGCTATAACTGGTTGAAAAGCACCAACGATTATCCAAGTGGAACTCCGGGCATTCAAAATACTGTTTACGCCCCTGTTTCACCGGCTAAAATTATTGTTAACGAAATTATGTATCATCCTCCCGGTTCGCAGGAAAGCGAATATATCGAACTTTATAATGCCGGAACATCATCGGTTGACCTTCTCGGTTATTACTTCAGTGATGGAATTGATTATACTCAGTTAACATCCCACGTCATCGCGACAGGTGATTATGCAGTAATTTGTATGTACACTAATGCCGTGATCCCTTATTATCCTACTGCAATCGCGTCAAAATTCATCGGCGAATTTACTTCCAACGGCTGGGCAACAAACTCTTTTAACGGTCTTAGCAATAATGGTGAAATGATTGAATTACGCGATAATCTCGGGCAGCTTGTTAACGCGGTGGAATACGATGATTCATATCCATGGCCGTCAAAAGCAGATGGACATGGTTCTTCTCTTGAACTTCGCGATCCGATACTCGATAACAACAAAGCAGTTTCCTGGCTTGCAAGTGACAACGAAGATGGTGGAACTCCGTCATATCAAAATTCCCGTTATGAAGACCCGCCTGAAGAAAAAGATTTCGAGTTTGTTGATGAAGATACTTATGTTAGCGCTTATGATCCGGATAAATCTCATGACGGCAGAACACTTTTAAATATTGAGTCGGAAGATTTAATGGCTTCACCCACAACTTCATACTATGCGAATACGTGGCTTAAATTTGACATGTACTCTGTTAAAACAAATTTTGACGCATTGTACGGCTCGGAATGGCAGGTTGACGGATTGGAATTACTGCTGCAGGAAAGCGCTAATTATTCCTGGATTTCTCCGGGAGCAATAGGTGTAAATTTTACACCTGATAATTCCTGGGACGACAATAATCTCGTTTATACAAATGAATTTTTATACACAAATAACTTGTTCTCCGTCGGCGCGTTTACATGTGAAGCGGTATTCGTTTCTCATACAATTAACCTTGATATCTCGCCAACTCAAATGACAGAAAATGTCGAACAGGGCGGTTTAGTTTCTTTCCGATTAACGGCGTTAACAACAAATACGGCAATGATTATAATTGGAAAAGGAAACGGAACTTATCCTGATCTCAAAGCACGATTGAGAGTAATCCCGATACCTGAACCTTTCTATTTGTTATTTATAATTTATCAATTATTAATTATTAATTTGTTCAGATTTAGATTTTCTAATTAATGGCTTCTCGAAAAGATATAATCTTAAAAGTTTGCCTGTAAGGCAGAGATGAAATAAGGCGGCGCCCTGTGTTGTAACATTCCGCCCTTTCATGGCTCCTTCAAACAAAAGGTTCTTACATAGATAAGTTTGGTGTATAACCCTAAATAAAAGTTATTTTTGTTTATTAAAGTCCCGTTAGGGACGTAATATTTGTAGCAATAAAACTCTGCTTTTTATATGTTCAAAACAATACCCAAAACTTTTTATTATTTTTTATCTATGCAAGAGCCAACAAAATTATTGCTTAATAATTTATGCTTTCCGCCTTTCCATTCGATATTTATTGACAAATGAATCGTTAATACTTTTCGAGTAAGCTCTCTTTGGTCTGCTTCGTCCGTTTAAAATCCAATCAACTGACATTCGAGCTTCGGAACTATTCCATACTTTTCTTTTACTAACTCCCGCATTTTTTTTGCAAGATTAAGGATATCGGTTGAAGTTGCTGTTCCGTCATTTTCGATCATATTCGCGTGTTTTCTTGAAACATGTGCTCCACCGACAGACAATTCACCTTTTATTCCTAATTTATCGAGGTAATAAGCAATATGGATTTGTTTTTTGCCGTTAATTTCAAAATTAATTTCTTCAGGAGAAAAATTTTGAAAAAAACTGCCGCAGGTTCGTTCTGTAGGATAACGGTTTTCGCGGTGGCGAATTATTTCAATACTCCTGCCGCGTGCAATTGCGGTTTCTATTTCATCGACTTTTTTCAATTTAAAAACGGCGTCAAAAAGAATCCAATTTCCATCGTGCAATTTTGATTTGTCATAGCCGAAATCAAACCAGTCGCGGGAAACTTCAACAATTTCTCCCGTTGATTTATTTATAACTCTTGCGCTAATCAGAAAATCAGAAAGTAAAAATTCAAAATAATGAATATTAATAAATACCGCGCCACCGATTGTGCCGGGAATCCCGCTGAATTCCTCAAAACCGGTTAAATTGCTGCTTAAGCAAAAACTTATGAAATCATCGATTTTTGTTCCCGCGCCAGCGCGAGCGAGAACATTATTTTTATCTTTCTCCGCGAAAATTATTTCGCAACTTTTATTTGCCGGTTTTATGACCAGACCGTTAAAGCCGTCATCGCTCATCAAAATATTTGCTCCGCAGCCGAGCAGAAAGACTTCGCAGTTTTTTTGTTTAGCAAAATCGAGTGCGGATTTATAATCATCGATTAAAACCGGTTCGGCGAAATATTTCGCCGCCCCTCCTGTTTCGAACCAGGTTTTATTATTTAGAGGTATATTTTCTTGAATTTCCATAATATATCACGAATATAATTTAATTACTCACTAATGATTTTTTAACCACGAATGAACACAAATGAACACGAATTAATATTATTGTTTTGTTTTAATAGTTTTTAATGCTATTGATTTTTTTATTAATATATTATAAATGTTATTTTTTTGTTTTACTTTATTTTCTTATTTGTGGCTAAAAAGCATTTTTATAAATTCATCATTTTCGAGCAGTCCTGCGGAACCGTTTTTGCACGACTCTTCATCGAATTTCTTAACTTCATCCGACATTTTTTGCGGATTGTAAATTAAAAACGGTACCGCTTCGCGAGTGTGAATTCTTAACTTACACGGTGTGAAATGATCAGGTAAAATCGCGATTGTGACTTCATCATCTATACCCTCAAAACCGGTAAGTGTTCTTTCCAAAAGTCGTTTGTCAAAATATTCAATCGTCTTAATTTTTAAATCAATATCACCTTCGTGACCCGCTTCATCACTCGCCTCAACATGACAAAAAACGAAATCGTGATTTTTAAGCGCATCGACACACGCATCGGCTTTACCTTCGTAATTTGTGTTATAGAGTCCTGTTGCGCCTTCAACATTAATGATATCAAGTCCTGCATATTTACCGATACCTTTTATGAGGTCAACTGCGGAAATAACCGCGCCTGTTTTCCCATAAAGTTCGGCATAAGTTTTCATCTGCGGTTTTTTTCCGGGAGACCAGGGCCAGATATAATTTGCTTTGTCTTTTGATTTCTCCATGCGGGAAACATTTACGGGATGATTTTCGAGTACAGCATTTGATTTTAAAATCAAATTATTGAGAAAACCGTTTGTGTATTCATCACCGCTAATCAACATTTTTTTTATTTCTTCGCCTGGATGATCATGCGGCGGAGCACATTTTATTTTTTTTGAAAACTTTTCGTCTTTAATAATCAGTAGATGGCGATAACTGACTCCGGGATAAAATTTAACTTTTTCCGAGCCGAGTTTTTGATTTAATTCATCAATTAAAACCGCCGCTTCTTCACTTGAAATATGTCCCGCGCTATGATTTTTTATTTTCTCATCTTTAACACATATTAAATTACACCGCAAAGCAACTTCATCATCATGAACCGGTATCTCCATACTTGCAGCTTCCAAAACGCCTCGTCCCTCAAAACATTTTTCCGGATTATAGCCAAGAACAGAAAGGTTTGCCACCGCGCTGCCTGTCGGCATATTTTCGGGAATGGTTTGAAACAAACCACAGATTCCTTTCGCGGCAAGAGCGTCGATATTCGGTTTTTGCGCGACCATAAGCGGAGTTTTCCCGCCGAGTTTTTCGAGAGGATAATCTGCCGAGCCGTCAATTAGGAAGATGATGAATTTCATAAATTAGTTTGTAGTTCGTAGATAGTAGTTGGTAGATTTTTTTAGTATAATCTTCCGTACTAATTTTCAAATTTTGAAGGACTCATATTTTTATTGTAAATTACATAAAACGACCAACTACGAACTACTAACTATGAACTTTTTAAAAGTTTCATAATCACAAGCCATTTTTTCGTAGTTCTCTTCTTTTTCCATCGCCTCTCTCATCGATTCGGGTAATGGAGGGTCAATATTTATTACTTCACGAATTACTTCCGGGAATTTTGCCGGATCGGCTGTTTCAACACAAACAACAGGTGTTGAATCAGATGTTTCAGCAATGTAATTCTTCATCGCTTTTAATCCTACCGCGCCATGCGGTTCAACGATCACGCCGTATTTTTTGTAGATAGATTTAATTTCCTGTTTAGTTTCTTCATCGGAAACTGAATAGCAATTCATATCGCGGTGTATTTTTTCCATATCGGGCATTTTTTTAATACTGCCTTTTTCGTCCATAATCCCGCCGTACAGAGCGATGAGTCGTGACAAATTACTTGGATGTCCGACGTTCATCGCATTAGAAATGCAATTTTTAGATGGTTCTATTTTTTCATAGAGTTGTGTTTTAAAGAAGTTCGCTACTTCATCATTTTCATTAACAGCAACGATGAATTTTTTAATAGGAACACCCATTTTTTTCGCGATAAGTCCTCCCATCAGATTACCGAAATTACCGGATGGAATGCAAACATTAATTTCTTTATCAAGTTTTAAATACGCGTAAACATAATAAACAATCTGCGGCATTAATCTCGCGAAATTAATCGAATTCGCCGAACTTAAATTTAAGCCGGTAAGGTCGGTATCAACAAACGCGTCTTTCACAAGCGCCTGGCAATCATCAAACTTTCCATCAATAGCAACAACGGAAATGTTATCGCCGAGGGTGGTCATTAATTTCCTTTGTCTGTCAGTAATCTCTTTTTCCGGGAAAAGAACTATCAGTTTTATACTTTCGCATCCATGGAACGCGTTTGCCACCGCACTGCCTGTATCGCCTGAAGTAGCGGTAAGAATGAGTAATTTTTTATTTTCCTGTTCGAGGAAGAGTTCCATTAATCGTGCCATTGCTCTTGCGGCGAAATCTTTAAATGCGGCGGTTGGTCCTTTATCGAGTCGCATAATGGAAATATTGTCAGCGATTTTTTCTATTGGCACCGGGAAATCATAAGCATCATCGCAGATTTTTTTTAATTCGTCATCTGAGACAAAGTTACTGAGGAATTTTTTTAATATTGCGAAAGCTATTTCAGGATAATCGGCATTTTTAAGTTCCGCGAGTTCTTTTTCAGTTAAAGCCGGAATTTTATCGGGCATATAAAGACCTTTGTCTTCCGCGAGTCCTTTAAGGACAGCTTCTTTAACATTCACATTTTTCGCGATTAAATTAGTGCTATAAAATTTTATTTCTTGCATTTTTAGATTTATTTTAGTTTTTCGGAGATCTGGTTGATTTCTCCTGAATCAAGTTCTTTCGCGAAATCAGGGTCGATCTCCGCGATAGCTTGTTTTATGGCATCCTGTGAGCCATCCGCTTCTTTAATCTGTTTAACTTCAAAGGGCATTAGATCGATTTTTTTACCATTATCTTTAATAATAGAACAAATCCCTGTTTCCGGACATAGCTGTATATTTAAATCACTCATTTTCATTCTCCATTATTGTTAAGTTTAATAATATATTATATTGTATTGAAAGTTTACTCGTTTTTCAAGCATACACTTGACATAAATAGTAAATACTGATAACATTCTATAAATAATTTTCGACAAATAAGGCATATAAAAATATAATAATGATATTCACTCTCGAACATAAAGACGAATTTTCTTCCGCAAGAAGTGGCTCTTTAAAAACTTCACACGGCGAGATTAAAACTCCTATATTTATGCCGGTTGGCACCCGCGCGGCAGTAAAAACTTTAACACCACGTGTGGTTAATGAACTCGGCGCGCAAATAATTCTGGGAAATACTTATCACCTGCTTACGCGTCCCGGTCCCGACATTGTAGAGAAAGCGGGAGGACTGCATAAATTTATGATGTGGCACAAACCTATTTTAACTGACAGTGGAGGATTTCAGGTTTATAGTCTTGGTGATTTAAGGAAGATCAGCGATAGGGGAGTTGAATTTCGCAGTCATATTGACGGAGCAAAACATTTTCTCGGTCCTGAAGAATCAATGGAAATCCAGCAAAAACTCGGTTCAGATATCGCCATGGTTTTTGATGAGTGTCCACCTTCAATGGCTAAACCTGAGGTTATTGCCAAAGCGGTAGACCGGACACTCAGATGGGCAAAGGAATGTTATGAATCGAATCAAAAATTTAATGACAAAGGAAATAATCAACTTCTTTTTGGAATTGTACAGGGCGGTACATTAGACGAATTCAGATTGAACTGCATCGAAGAATTAAAGAAAATTCCTTTCCCCGGATTTGCAATCGGCGGACTCGCTGTAGGTGAAAAACCGGAAGAAATGTATCGCGTTACAGAACTGTGTTGTAATAATCTTCCGGAAGATAAACCGCGCTACTTAATGGGTGTTGGAAAGCCCGAAGACATAGTTGAGTCGATAAAAAGAGGTGTTGATATGTTTGATTGTGTTATGCCGACACGTAACGCGCGCAACGGTTCGGCATTTACAGATAAGGGAATGGTGCAGGTTAAAGCCGGACGTTATAAAGAAGATTTCACTCCTATTCAGGATGGGTGTGAATGTTACACCTGCCGGACTTTTACAAAAGCGTATGTTCGGCACTTATTAAATGTGGGAGAATCTCTCGGCGGCCAGCTTTTAACGATCCACAATATACATTATTATTTAAAATTAACGAGTGATATACGCAAAGCGATAGAAGAAGACAAGTTTTTAGAATTTGAGAAAGAATTCTATAAAAAACGAAGCAACAAATTAAATCACGTTTTAAAAGAGAAAAATTAAAAAATTACTTACAGCTTGGAAAAACTAAACTAAAATAAAACAATAAATATAATTATTCGTGTTCATTCGTGTCTATTCGTGGTAAAAGAAATTATATTAATTAGTGGTAAAATTATGGCAAAGAAAAAATCTAAAGCGACTCCGGGTACCTTGATTACCAACAAACAGGCACGGAGAAATTACGAAATCATCGACTCCTTTGAAGCGGGAATCGAATTGCGCGGTACGGAAGTTAAATCGCTTCGCAATCAGAAAGCGAATATGACTGACGCGTTTGCCAGAATAGACAATGGAGAAATTATTCTTCACAATTTCCATATCAGCCCGTATGAGCAGGGAAACCGATTCAATCATGACCCGCTGCGACCGCGCAGATTGCTTTTACACAAGCGTGAGATTGCGCATCTTTTTATTGAGACTGACCGGAAAGGTTCTTCATTAATTCCGCTTCGGCTTTACCTTAAAAAAGGTAGAGTAAAGATAGAAATAGCCCTTTGTGTCGGTAAAAGACAATTCGATAAACGGGAAGATATAAAGAAAGACGAACACAAGCGGGAAATGGCGAGAGAAATTTCAAAAATCAACCGGAGGTGAGTTCCGCAATCCGTGCTCCGGATTAAACAGAAAAATATTCAACAAGAAATGAGCAATCAAAAAAGTTCAGAAATTACATTCTACTTTGAGATTGAAAATTTCTTGTTGAGTATTGAATATTGAACTGATGCATTATTTAGCTGTTTCAAGTTCAATTTTTTGTATTTTCCCGAAATTATTTTTTTGGCTTAAGTCAAGTTTTCTTGTTGTATCAAGGAATTTCGATTTTGCTAATTTATCAGCCTTAGCCAATTCTTTTTTACGAACGTTTTTAGCAGCGCTGATATTTTTTTCAGTTGAAGCGATGATAGAATTTGCTGCTTTTGGCTTTATTGGAATAGGCTTAAGTTTTTTTGAAACTTGTTTTTTCCACGATTTTAAATTTTCTGTTTGGACTGTTTGGACTGTTTGGACTGTTTGGACTGTTTGGACTGTTTGGACTGTAGCATTAAGTTTTTGTTTATGAATTTGCCTACTTATTTTATTTACAGTTTTCTTCGAAGAAGTTTCATCATTATTTTTGGCTTTACAGGCCGGAAAAACCAAACAGAAAAAAAGAGTTATGAATATCAGGAATTTCATAGTTTTATTGTGTAAAAGAAAGTAGCCGCAAATGAAAATTACCGCGGCTACTCTTAATTAAATTAATTGTTATTGCTAATTTGCGCGGCGAAGAAGCAAAGCGCCAAACGCAAGAAGCAGAGAGATAATAATAATCGGTTCAGGAACAACTATTATATCAACGTCATACGAAACCGCCGGTTTCTCAACACTTGTAAATCTTACCATTCCCGTGCTGCCGTCAGCTTGATCGATTGGAATTGTAATTGCGACATCTGTTGTGCTGCTTAATAGAGAGATACTATTTATAACAGTAATCCAGCTGGATGCAATTGGTTGGATATTAACAGTTGTACAACCTTCACCACTTATTAATTGAACGAATTTTTGAGTATCAATTCCGGTAACGAATTCTAATAGATTTGTATTAACGGTAAAATCACCGCAAACAGCTTTTACGATTATAGTAACATCATAAGAGTAATTCGTCGAACACGTACTGACAAAACTGACTGTTCCTGTGCTGCCTGCCGCCTGGTCCACAGGAATAACCACAGGAATGCTGTATCCGTTTCCGTCTAAACTTACAGAAGCAGGGACGGCGATCCATGAATCAGGGCTACTGATATTTACGTCCGTCATAAATGGCGCGGAAATATTTATAAATCCTTGAGTTTCACCTGCTGTAAGTTCAATAGCCTGTGGCGTAACTTCGAAAAATCCTGGTCCAACCACCTCAACAGGAACATCATGTTTAACAGTCGGAGTGTCAATATTTGTAAAACTGACAAGACCGGTTGTACCGACCGGCTGATTAGTTGAAATATTCAAATAAACATATTTTCCGTCGTTTGTAAGATGAACTGACGAAGGACCATCAAACGAAATCCAACTTCCGCCGTTTTCAATAGCGGCATCAACCCCGACAGTAAGCGGAGAATAAGCTCGAACTGATGCTGAGTCGTCTTTATAAGCCATAATCCACAATTTAGATTTGTTAAGTTCAAAGTACCCCGGTTCAAGAACAAAAACATCTTCTTCAATTTTAACTGACGGGTCGGCTGCGGCAGAAAAAGTAATTGTTCCGCTTGAAAGACCATAGCCGTTTGTTGTCGGCTGGTCAGCCGGAACAGTTACCGGAACAGTTACCGGAGCATCATTACTGAGTGAAGTCACGGCTGGAAGAGATATCCAACTTTCATCAGCGGTAGCATTCACATCCATTTCAAAAGGACTGCGCGCGATTAGTACCTGTTGTGTTTCGCCTTTAACGAGAATAACTCTGTCAGCATAAACATCGAAGAAGTTTGAGAGTGGAGGAATTCCGGTAACGAGAATAGATTCAGGAGTGGGAATAATAGTTCCAATGCGATTAGTATTGCTCCAATTCACATTTTTAAAAGAGCCGTTAAAAGCATTAAGATTGGAATACATTATTTCATTTGTACGATAAGGGTTACTGGTCCCGTCATTGATAATATTAAGGTTAATGTTATCAAGTGGAATGCTTGAAAAGTCAATAAAATATAAACTATCGACATCTTCACCAATATAATTTCTCATACCATTTATTTCTATATTTACATCTACCGTATTTCTCGCAGCACCTAATATCACAGTATTTACGTTATAGTTGGTCAAATTTCTGAAGCCGAGTGAGCCGATATTATTTACGCCGGGAGAGATTGCCCCTAAATAATATTGATTTCCGGAAGGAGAATCACTAAATCCTTTCCATATTTCTCCATCTCCATTAATATTTCCTGCAAGATAAAGAGGATAATCATCAGGAGAATTAACGAGACCCCAATCAAGAAAAGTCATATCGCCTGCATTAGTACCAGCTGTTCCCAACCAATCAACGAAATCGAAATAAGCATTACTAAAAACAAAATCTACGTCATAAGTATTTCCAAGATTTATAAATCTGCTTCTATAATAATTATTTTCACAATCCATTTCAGAAGTCATATAAACAGGCGGGTCAACTGCCGCTTGATCACTAACGATAAAATAACAACCATTTATGTAAATCGGTTTAGTGGTATGAACTTGCGGAGCAGTAACATAGCCATAATATTGCCCTAACATAAAATCTCCCCGCCCTTTTTTAATAATAGAATAATCACCCACAATACTAGTATCTTTATCGAAACAAAGATTGGAAGCATCTTTATAAATAGCCCCTTTGTATAAATAAGGAGTGCTTTCAGATATTATTTCTAAATCGTTGCTTAACACAACCATAGTATCAAAATAAAAAGTGAATTCAGTATTGTTAACATATTCATGAGTATCAGGCATCATATTTGTTAAAGAAAGAATAGATTTTTCGCCCGAATTATTAAAAACAAGCATGTTGAAACCACCTGATCCTAATACTAATTCATTGCTAATGGCAACAGAAAATGTTGCAATATTAGCAAAAAGGTCGGTATATGAATTAGGCCATATTTGGAAAAACGAATTTGTTCCGCCGCCGTTAATAAGTGCAACATCACCCGGTGCTGATGGATAGCCGATACCGTTTGTACACATACCTTGAATGGTAGCATTATACCAATTACTGCATAAATCCCACCCGCCGCTGAAATTATTATTTCCACTTAGGGGTGTCCATTGGTATGTATCAGCGTTAACTGAAGAGGAAACAGTTAATACGAATGTTGCAATTAACAGAATTGCGATAGGTAGTTTTTTCATGTTTTTTTCCTTTTTAAAATTAATTTCACCACGTTTTTTGCGTGTCGTTATTTGTTAATAATTATTCGATATTTTTATCACGTGGTTTCGTGCATCGTTATTCGGGATAAATTATACTATTTATTGTAGAAAAAGTCAATTTTTTTATTTATAAACAATATTCCGGCATTCGCGGGATAAGAATAATAAATAATAAATAATAAATTTCAAATAAAAACGGTTCAGGTATTCCTTTGCCAATAACCAAAAAAGAATAAGGATCGTTGAAACCATCAGAATTGGAAAACTGAACCTTGCCGGTAATAATTCCTGCTTCTTCCGGTGTGAATGTGAGTTTAAAGACAGTTGAAGATCCAACCGGAATAATCGAAGCCGGATATTCAACAATTGAAAAAGAAGAAGAACCGGCAGTTATCGAAACAGGATCAACGAATAAATTGGTAGTACCTGAATTTTCTACGAGAAAAAGATTTGTGATTGCTTCAATAATAATATCAGCTTCTCCAAAATCAGTATTATCGGCAATAGAAGGAATATTTTTTCCGTTGGCAATAACTTGATTATTCCCTTTTACAATTGTTCCGGGCTTATATACCATGAAATCAATGGATACTTCTTTAGAATCTTTGGTTGGATCATTGTGCATCAAAGAAACTTTTGCTTCATACAATCCGCCTGTTAATTTGTCAGAATCACAAAAGAACAATACATCTTTAAAGCCATCAGGTGAAATTACAGCTTCTTTAGGCATGTAGTCAAGCCAGGAATCTTTAGCGGAAGGGCGTAAAGAAACAGCAAGCCTGTTGGTTACAAAAGAGCTGTTATAAGCCACATTAATCGCGTGTTCAGGGGGATCAAATCCTGATTGACGCCCGCCCTGAATACCGACAGTTGTCTTATTTAGTGAACCGCTCATATTTTTATATTGAAAGATAATTTCGCCGTTTTTTCTTAAAATTACCTGAAATGTTTTCTTATAGCTTGTATCTTTTCCAGGAATATCAATCCAAGAAACAATCAACTGATTAGCTTCGGCATAATAGAAAATTCTGCCGCCGGATGAGGGGTCGAGATCATCCCAGAATGGCGCGATAAATTGAGGAGGAGCAAACATTTGGCTGCATGGAAATTTTTGGTTTGATTTATTAATATTCCCATCTGTTAAAGCGATACCGCCATTTGCGCCTATAATAAATTGTGAAAAATCCTCTCCGTAAAACGGAAAGTCAAACCCTATAGGAATCATTGGTGTTTTATTATTATCATCTAAAGTTACTAAAGTTCCTACAGAAGAAATATCTCTCCATAAATAAGGCGGACCATTGCTGCTGCTGCTGTCAGCCCATGAATAGTTAGTAGAACTTGAGGAGATATCATCAAACAAACTTACAATAAGATCACTAATTCCGGAATTGGTTACGGTTATATAATTTAAAACACTACCACTTCCCACAATTTTAAAAGACAGATTAGTTGGATTAACATGAATGACGGGCAGGTGCTCAACGAACAGATTGAAATTATTTGTCCAAATTTTATTGTCATTAGATATAAAAAGTTGTAATATTTCGTTTCCTGTAGGACAATTCGTTGCTATTTCCAAAGAATAAGGGGAAGTTCCGGTTGAAGATTCGCTGTCATAAATCCTTCCGTACGAAATTTCCGAAGGAGGATTTATTGTTATGTAAGCACTTGCAGAAGATAATACTGCGGTAACATTATTGGCATCTAAACCACCTGTGTTCATTATATGAATGTTAATACCTATAGTTTCGCCGGGAGAAACATGTCCGTCAGAATTATCATCGGTTGCAACTGTATATTTTTCATAAGCAAGATTAACAACTTTTGGCGCAATATTAAAAATAGCGTCATGATCTACCCATGTTAGCCCTCCGCCATTAACATTATTCATATCATACCAAGCATTAGCAGAACCACCCCAGCCGAAATTAAGGTGAATTTCATTACCTTTACGACAGCCATCGCAAACGATAGCATGCCCTCCGCCGCTTGTAGCCCGAAAAGAGTAATAAGCCGGTCTTTGCAAAATCAGTGAATTATAAATTTTATTATACCAGGCTGAATCGGAAGAGCCACGATAAGAAATTGAATCACTTTTATAATTAAAATAATTTCTGAAAGCTCCGGGGACATTGAAAGAATAAGCACCTGATCCGTCTGCTTCAAAATCCATATTTACTGTAACACCGCAATGATACATTAATTGAGCGACAGCTAGCTGCTCGGCGGTGGTGCTGCCCCAAAGACTATCAGGCATTTTTTCCCAATCATAATTGTTGGTTCCGGCATCGCTTGCGGAATGAGTTCCTCTGCAACTTCCGAAATTATCCGTGTAAGTGTAATCATGTTCAATGGCTTTCGGATATTTATGATAACGTAACACCTGCGCCATAGCGCATGCAACGCAACCTGCATAAGCTTTACCATCCGGCCCGCCGCTTGCCGTTGGCGCGTAATAATTATATGGTGAACCTTGATTCCACGAAGTTGAGAGTAGGGGACCGATTTCCGGATAAGCGTTTTCCGTCTTTGTTTCCTGCTGATTATTTACTAATTTTGGATTTAGTAATTCATTCCATTCTTTTTTGTATTTTGTTGTGAAATCACTATTTTTACTTTTATCTGAAGCTAATATTTCTAATTCAGTTGAAAGTTCCCATTCCATTACTTTAACAAAATCAGGAGGTAAATTTGAGAAACTGCAATTATCTGAATATAATTTTAATACCGGTAATAAATCATCAGCACGCATAAGCACAAAACCTGTTGGCTTAAGTAAAGTAAGATAACCAATTGTTTTTGTTTTCTGATTAAGTGGTTTAATCGTTGAAATGCTTAAGTTGTAAACGCTTTGTTTCGCGTTCGCATAAGTTGCAGTGTTTTGCTTTCGCGTCGGTGTAAAGCGTGATGAAACAAAAGTGGATACAGCGTTTGACACGTCCCGTATAGTTACAGGCGCTGCGCAAGCGATGTGGACGAAGAGTAATGTAATTAATAAATATTTCATAAAGTCGATTTTGTATTAACGTACTATTTTACCAAAAAAGAAAATGTTTGTCCACCTAATGTCACTTTTGTGTGTCAAGTTTATAGAAATGCCCGGTTTCGGGTGAAAATCATCTTCCTAATACTAATAATTGGTGCCTGACCCCCCCTATTACTCCAAATGTTGCATTATTCCTTCAGGGTGCATAACCATTATAATTCCAAACCCCACGTTACTACGTGAGATTATTCAAGTTAAGCCTCTCCGAGGCTGGAGCACCTTATTTCAAGCCCTTTTCTAATTATGCCAATTTTTTAATTACCGATTCTATTATCCAGTCCGGTGTTGACGCGCCGGCAGTTACCCCCACAGTTTTGATTTTATTGAAATTGACATTTGATAATTCATTTGCGTTTTCAATATGAAAAGCCGGGACGCCTTCGTTGGTACAAATTTGAGCCAGGCGGTTTGTGTTCGCGCTATTTTTACCACCGATAATTATCATTGCATCTACTTTTCCGCATAGTTCTATTGCTTCGTTTTGGCGGCGTGTTGTCGCATCGCATCGTGTATCGATAATTTGGCATTCAGGCCATTTAATTTTAATAATTTTTGTTAGTTTATCATAAGTTTTTTTATCAAGAGTTGATTGCGCGACAACAGTTACAGGTTTATTTTCAGGAATTTTCATAATATCTTCTTCAATGCTGATAACATAACCTTTTCCGGGACAATACCCGAGCAGGCCTGTAACTTCCGCGTGACCTTTATCACCAAGAATCAAAACTATTCGGCCGTGAGAGAAAGCATATTCAACATTTTCTTGAATTTTCACAACGTGCGGGCATGTGCCGTCAAGAACGTTCAGCCCGGCATCTGTTAATTTTTTATGCTTATCAGGCGGAATGCCATGCGCTCTTATTATTATTGATGAATTGGCAGGTAATTTGTCCAAATGATTATCTGATATATCTGTCGGGAGAGTACAAACGCCTTTTTCTTCAAGTTTGTGAATTACTTCCTGATTGTGGATCAGAGGACCGTAGGTAAAGATTATAGAATCTGATTTTGCTATTTTTTCCTCGGTTAATTTTACAACTCGTTTAACTCCCCAGCAGAATCCGGCATTTTTTGCTAATATAATATTCATAGTTATTAATTATTTACGGGCGAAACGGACAACACGGTCGAAAAGATAATGTTTATGCTCCGTCAGTCCAATTTCTAATTTCAAGTTTCATTTTTTACTTCCATTATTTCTGCTCTTCGCAGTGATATGATAATCTTTTTGATTTTTTCGCGATATTCATCTAAAGGTATTCCATTTGCACATGGAGCGCAGCACCCGTCAATTTGCGCGTAAAGGCATGGGCCGTCTTTTTTTGGTTTATCGCCTTTGCATCTTCGAAGTTTATATTTTTCATTTAATTTTTTCACCATTTTTTTTGTATTGGAAGCGGAAGTAAAGGGTCCGAAATAAAGAGAGCCGTCATCGGTTCGTTGGTGAACCACCAGCAATCTTGGATATTCATCACGGATTGTTAACTTAACTGATGAGTATCTGCTGTCATCTTTCAAATCAATATTGTATTTTGGTTTATATTGTTTAATCAATTTATCTTCAAGAAGCAGAGCTTCTTTATCATTTTTGGTAGTAAGATATTCAACGGTTCTAACTTTATCTCTCAAAATCGCCACAGAAAATCTTCCGTCACCTTTTTCACGAAAATAAGATTGAACACGCGAGCGAAGATTTTTTGCTTTTCCAATATACATTACTTTCCCGTTGTCATCTTTCATAAGATAAACGCCGGGAATTTTTGGTGCCGATTCAACACGTGAATCGATTTTATTTTTTGACATTGATTTCACTGATTTGTATATTTCCTAATTATATTCTCACAAAATTTAATTTCGTCATCTTTGCCGTGCTTTTCGCATCCGATTTTATATATTTTACACTTTCTAAGTAGTTCTTCGCAAGTCAATTTTTTCCATTCGGCTTTTAAATTATTGTTTTGCATCATTTTTTGTAAAGCAATAATTCTATACTTGTCAATTCCGCGAAAGGAAATTGATAGTTGGTCTTCACGGCCTCCGCGTTTTGTTATTAATTGTTCATCGATGTAATTGAATTCGTATTTTGCGGAGAGTCGGAGCCAAAGGTCATAATCTTCCGCTACCGGGAATGTTTCATTCAGTCCGCCGATATTATTCCAAAGATATTTAGTTATTAAGAGGGTTGAGAATCCTACGATACATAATTTCAGGCAATAGGGATAAATCCATCCTGCATATTTTTTGTGGATATTTTTTTTATTGACGCGAATACCTTTTCTAAACCATATTTCATCGGTATAAATAATTTGACAATTCGAATTATTCTTAATAAAATTCAACTGCTTTTGTAACTTGTCCTGATGCCATAAATCATCTGAATCAAGAAACGCGAGCCATTCACCGTGCGCGATTTTCGCGCCGGTGTTTCGTGCCGCGGCAGGTCCTTTATTATCCTGCTTCAAATAAATCACTGATTTATCCGATTGCAATCGACAAGTTTTGTCGGTTGAGCCGTCATCAACAATTATTAATTCAACATTTTTATACGTTTGATTTTTTACCGAAGCGATTGCTTCAAGCAAAAGATCATATCGGTTATAAGTTGGAATAATGACGCTGATCAAAGGAGAAAACATGGATAGATTGTCGAAGATCCGCCGAGGCGGAATGGATTAATGGATTAATGGATTATCGAAGAGCTGTTGAAGCTAGCTGGATTGAGCTATCAGCCACCAGCTATCAACTACGAACTACCGATTATTTTTTCAAAGATTTTTTCAAGTTTTTTTCTGTTTTTTATATCGCTGTCATCTTCACTTTTAGGTGTTTCGAGTATCCAGGGAAGATTTCTGAAGGAGGGGACTTTCATCATATTTTCAAAACCTTTTATTCCTATTTCACCTTTACCGATATGATTATGCCGGTCTTTTTTTGAGCCAACCGGTTCGTGAGAATCATTAGAATGAATAATTTTTATAGTATTTCTTCCGACAGTATTGTCTATTTCGTCAACAAGTTTTTTCATTTCATTTTTTTTTCTGATATCATAACCGGCGGCAAAGATATGTGCTGTGTCGATACAAACGCCCATTTTAACGTTCGGGACTTTTTCAGTAGTTTTATTAATCATCAATGCGAGTTCATAGAAATTGCTGCCTATAATTGACCCGGCGCCCGGCATGGTTTCGAGTAGAAAGGTCAGATTTGGAGTATATTTATGAAAAACATTGCTAAGTTCATTTACTAATCTGTCAATTCCGCTTGCAATATCGGTTTTTTTATGACTGCCCGGATGAAGGACATAATAGTCAGCATTAATAGCATCAGCAATTTTTAAGTCATGCAGAATAGTTTTAAAAGATTTCTGTAAAATTTGTTTGTCGGGCGAAGCGAGATTAGGAAGATAAGGAGCATGAACGACAACATATTTGAGTTTATAATTTTGTCGTTCTTTTATGAACAAATTAATTTCCTGTTTTGAGATTTGATTTAATTTCCACAATCTCGGTGATTGTGTAAATATTTGAAGACAGTTAAACCCTCCGCTTGCAGCGCGTTTAACTGCTAAATGAATCCCGCCCGCGATAGACATATGTACACCAATATTCATTTTAAACCCGAGTTCAACTTAATAAAATATTTTTCAGTTTTTCTTTTAACAAATCAAACTGATAAGGTTTTTGAATAAAATCAGCGAGACCTTTAAATGAAAAGCGCTCCATCGCGTCTTGTTCATCGTATCCGCTCGAAAGAATCACTTTTATATTTGGTTTTATTTCACTTATTTTCCGAAAGACTTCTTCACCGCTTAAGCGGGGCATTGTCAAATCCAGAATAACGCAAACTATTTCATCAGAGTGCTCGCGAAAAATATTAACTGCTTCGTCGCCGTCATAAGCTGTAAGGACGACAAAGCCGATTTGTTCAAGAACATATTTAGTGATGGTACAAATTGTTTCTTCATCATCGGCGATTAGAATAGTTCCTGAACCATGCCATTTATTATCAGGTGTTATATTATCAGGTTGTGTATTTAACAAATTTATTTTCTCCGTGTTAGCAGGGAACATGATTTTGAAAGTAGTACCTTTTCCCGGTGTTGATTTTAATTGAATTATACCATTATGACCACGAACGATTCCAAGCACAGCGGCCATACCCAATCCTCGTCCGGTAAATTTAGTAGTAAAGAACGGGTCGAAGATTTTTGATTTTATTTTTTTGTTAATACCGCATCCGGTATCGGACACTTCTATAAAGACATATATACCATCTAATGTTTTATTTTTCATGTTTAGCAAAGGTATTCCGTCTTTCAGGTCGAAATAGTTTACGTTGTTGTATTTAATTATCCCCGTTGATAAAGAAATAACCCCGCTTTTATTATTAAGCGCTTCCGAAGCGTTTGTAATAAGATTCATAATCACTTGTCGAATTTGTGTGACATCTCCATCAAATAATAGTAAATCACGTGCAAAATTATATTTCAGAATAGCTTTTTTCGAAATTGAGACCTTAAGAATATGTTGTGTTTCTTCTATTAATTCGTTTAGATTAACCGGTTCAATTAGAAATTGTCCTTTGCCTGAATATGCCAGCATCTGTTTTGCCAATTCCGCAGCTCTGCATGCAGATTTGTTTATTTCTTCAATATTGTTTCGTGCCGGGGACGATGGTGAAAGTTCTTTTAAACTTAATTCGGCATAGCCGATAACTCCCATTAATATATTATTGAAATCATGCGCAATACCTCCGGCAAGAACACCAAGGCTTTCGAGCTTTTGAGTATGTAGGATTTGTCGTTCGAGTTGAAGTCTTTTTTTCTCATTCCGAATTCGTGTGCATAAATGACCGAGTAGTTTAGCATATAAGGCACATAATTCCCGGTCATTTTCAGTCATTGCTTTTTTGCTTATAAAGTTATCTGTGCCAATTAAACCTATAACATTAGTTTCGTCCCATAAAGGGTAAATTATCAGGTCGGCATTTCCGACAATTGATTTTCCCTCATCATTCATTATTATATCGTGTTCCTTATAATAGCAGTTTTTCTTATGTTTAACAAATTCTTCCAATGATTTTTCGGACATTTTATCATTTACAAATTTCAGATGACGTTTGTCCAATAAATTACCATTTAAATCAATCCCAAAAGTTCCGCGTAATTCATGCTCTTTTTCAGTACAAAGTCTGATTTCCAAACGTTCAAAATCTAATCTGTCTTTTCCAAGAATAACAGCTTGCTTCCATAATTCATCTTCGGTATTACATTTTGATAAACCGGCAGTTGCTTCATTTAAAGCGGTTAATCTTTCTCTGAATCTTCTTTCTTTTTTCTCATTTTCACGCAGCACAGCTTTTGACTGCATAAGTTTAGTAATATCTCTTACGATAGCAATCACTTTATTTTTTCCGAAGATAGCGTGTTTACTTTCATAATACATTTTACCATGACTATTCTCAAGCATATAATCAAACGATTGTATTTCTCCGGTTTCAAGTGTTTTTCTTATACTTTCAAGGGTTCCTTTCGCAATTTTTTCAGGCATAACATCCTTAATATTTTTCCCTATGAACTGCTCCGGCATAAGCAACAAATCATCATTAGTTTTAACATTAAAATCTAAAAACACTCCGTTGTTATCATAAACAAATATCAGATCGGGAATTGCCTTTAAAAGGTTTTGATTTCTTTGCTCCAGGTCTTTTAGCTCCGACTCCACCAAAGTTCGCTGGTAAATTTCTTTTTTTACCGATTTGACAACCCGATTCAAACGTAAATTTAGATATATAAAGAAAATGGAAGTTACTATTGATATCCCTAAAATCCAAAGCCAATACTGCTCTAATATGTCAAAAAATTTCACTTTCCCATAATTCAAATATGGTCTTGTTCCGAGTTCTTTAAGACATTCGTGAACCCTTTGATAATTATGAGGAATTGTCCATCCCGCGTAATGCGCTTTTACGCAAGCGGGATTATTTGTATTCATTTCAAACAGGGCAATAGCTACTTTTTTTGCCAACTCATCGGGAGTGTTTTTTAGTTTCGCGATTGGCCATTCAGGATAATCAGAAGTTGAATAATTTAATTTAAAACGGCATGTATTACTTTGCTGATCTAAAACACGAAATTTGTTTATACTGATTTTATGTTTTTTTGAATATTTTTCCAAGACTCCGCTTCTTACTGACCCTGCGTCGAAATCCCCATTCATCACCGCTTCAACTACTTTATCGTGAGTTCCCCCGAATTCAAATTTTTTAAAGTCTTTATAAGGATTTAATCCGACTTTTTTTAATTCTCTGAATGCTGTCAGCCAGCCGCCAAAAGAATATTTATGTACACCTATAAAACTTTTATTTTTTAAATCTTTAATGTTATAAATATCTTTATTGTCTGCTCTTGTAAATATAACGCCCGCAAAACAGGAGAAAATCCCTGCCGGCGTAAAATTGCGCAAAGTAGCAATTCTTTGACAGTCATAATCTTTTTCAAGGATTACATAAAAAGCCGGATTCGCAAGAATAAAATTAACGTTATTGCTTTCCGCGGCAGATAAGAGTTCATCGAATCCCAACGGGGAAATTTGAAATTTATAATTTTGAATTTTCCCGGAAAGATATTCAGCGGTGGGTGACCATTTTTTTAAACAGGATTCTTTCCCGCATTTAGCAAGAACGCCAATATAAACAGTTTTTAATTCGTTCGATTTTGTTATGGCATAAGAAGGTAACGTAAGTACAAAGATTCCAATAAACAATAAATTTATCAGATACTGCGGTATTTTCAATTTGAAATGTCTTTTCATTTCATTAAAAAATAAAAGTTACTCAATTATTCACACAAAACTTCACAATTTTGTTCCCGCTATTTTTCATTAACCGCTGGTCGGCCAATGCTGTAATATGTGATACCTGCATTTTTCATTTCATCGAGTTCGTATTGATTTCTCCCGTCAAAAATCACGGGGTGTTTTAATTCGTCTTTTAATTTCTTGAAGTCCGGGCTTCTGAATTCGTTCCATTCAGTAATTAGAATCAAAGCATCCGCATTTTCCAATACATCATCTCTGGATTTCATATAAGAAATTTTATCACCGAAAATTGCCTTTGCGGTTTTCTCAGCGACAGGATCATAAGCTTTAACTTTTGCTCCTCCGGCTAATAATTCATTGATGATAACAATTGACGGTGCGGCACGCATGTCATCTGTTTGTGGTTTAAACGCGAGGCCCCATACCGCGAAGATTTTTTCTGTTAAATCATTACCGAAATGTTTTTTTATTTTTTTAACAAGCACTTTTTTCTGATTTTCATTTACTTTCTCTATAGCGTCAACGAGAAGTGGTTCGTATTCATTTTCTTTTGCTGTAGCTGCAAGCGCCTGAACATCTTTAGGAAAGCAAGAGCCGCCATATCCAACGCCCGGGAACAAAAATCGTCTACCGATTCGTGAATCAAGTCCCATTGCCTGGCGAACGGAATGCACATCCGCGCCGACTTTATCGCAAATATTAGCGACTTCATTCATGAAAGAAATTCTTGCGGCAAGCATTGCGTTAGACGCGTATTTACACATTTCCGCCGACCTGTTATCCATTATTAAAGTATCCGCGCCTGTTCTTGTAAACGGAGAATAAAGTTCATGCATAATTTCCGCCGCCTTTTCACTTGATGTCCCGATAACAACGCGTTCCGGCTTTAGAAAATCATCTAATGCGGCACCTTCCTTCATAAATTCAGGATTAGAAACAACGTCAAATTGATGGTTGGTTACTAAAGATATTTTTTCACGCACTTTGTCTGCGGTGCCAACCGGAACTGTGCTTTTGTTTACTATAATTTTATATCTGTTCATCGCTTTACCAACTGCTTCCGCTACGGCAAAAACAGCGCTCAAATCCGCGCTTCCATCGGCTCCCGGAGGAGTACCTACAGCGAGGAAAATGATGTCTGATTTTTTTACGGCGAGTTCTGTATCGGTTGTCGGCTGCAAACGACCGGCATTAAGGTTTCTTTGAACGAGTTCAGTAAGTCCCGGTTCATAGATAGGGATTTTACCGCTAAGCAAATCGTTTATTTTAGTTTTATTATTATCAACACAAATTACTGAATTTCCGCTTTCCGCGAAACAGGTTGCCGCGACAAGTCCTACATATCCGGTACCGACAATAGCCACATTCATAAATTTACTCCTTAGATAGTTATAATTTGCTTATAAAATTTTATTTTATTATTTTCAGATATCTTCTTTTACCGATTTTAATCACAAATTCATTTTTTCCCGGAAGCGGAATTGTTAAATCAGAAATTTTTTCTCCGTCAATTGATACCGCGCCCTGTTTAATCAATCGTCTAACTTCTCCGCCTGAAGGTGCCATTTTTGTTTCGGTAAGAATTTTGATAAAATTCAATTCTGTTTCTCCGGTGTGCAAATTAAATTCCGGAATATCATCGGGTAAGTTCCCTTTTGAGAAGACTTTTTCAAATGCCGCGCGGGCGTTTATCGCGATTTTTTCATCATAATATTGAGAGATGATATTTATCGCGAGATTTTTCTTTACATCCATCGGATGAATTTTTTCGTTTGTGATTCCATCTTTCATCTTTGATATTTCTGAAAGTGGGATTTCGGTGAGCAGTTCATAATATTTCCACATTAATTCATCACTTATCGACATTAATTTTCCAAACATATCTTTCGGCTCATCGGAAATTCCAACATAATTTCCGTAACTCTTTGACATTTTACGCACACCGTCAAGCCCTTCGAGCAGAGGCATTGTAATACAGACCTGTGGTTCCTGTCCGGCGTCACGCTGTAAATCGCGTCCGACCATTAAATTGAAAGTCTGGTCTGTTCCGCCGAGTTCAACATCTGCTTTTACCATAACGGAATCGTACCCCTGCATAAGAGGATAAACAAATTCATGAAGATAAATAGGAGTTCCGGAAGAATATCTGTTAGAAAAATCTTCTCTTTCAAGTGTTCGTGCGACAGTGGATTTTGAAAGCATCGTGATTACATCGAGAAAGTTCATTTTTTTGAACCAATCGCCATTATAACAAACTTCAAGTGTATCGAGATTTAAAACTTTTCCTGCCTGCTCAAGATAAAATTTAGCGTTCGCGATTACATCATCTACAGAAAGCTGGGGACGGGTTTTGTCTCTGCCGGACGGATCGCCTACCTGAGCGGTATAAGAGCCGATAATAAGAACTGCCTGATGACCGAGATCCTGAAATTGCCTTAACTTTCTTAGAACGACTGTAAAGCCGAGATGCAGTTCACCGGCTGTTGGATCGACGCCGAGTTTAACTCGTAACGGTTTATTTTTTTTAATTTTTTCGCGCAATTCATTTTCTTCACAGATTTGAACAACGCCGCGATTAATAATATTGATTTGTTTGTCAATAGATTTCAAATTATAATTTCTCCGTTTAAATTATTTATAATTATTGAGATTATAACAAAATAACGAAATAATGTAAACCGAAAGCTGTGTATTTTCTGTCCGGGAATTGATATTTTTCTTTAAAATTCACAAAATAAAGTAAGGTTCTTGTATAGATGATACAATTATAATATAATTTATCTATGCTTAAATACGGTGGACTTATTGGCGGTTATAAAACAAGAGTAAATTTAAACACAAATTATGGAGCACGCGATGAAAAAAATTTTTCTTCTCACAATTATTTTTGCGAACTTAATTTTTGCCAACAAAACTTTTCGCGTTGGCTTAGTACCCAAATCACTCGGTAATGCTTTCTTTGAAGCTGTTCGCGATGGTGGACTTGAAGCCGCGAAAGAAACCGGCGATATTAAAATTATTTTCAACGCGCCGGCAACTGCCACGACCGAAGGACAGGCGGAAGTTATTAAATCGCTCATTGCTCAACATGTAGATTTAATATTGGTTTCAGCGAACGATCCCGATGCGCTTGTACCTGTTTGCAAAAAGGCGATGCGAAGAAAAATAAAAGTTATATCTTTTGACTCGGCGATTTCACCCAACGGCAGAATTCTGCATATTGCTCCCGCCGATACAAAATACGTTGCTGAACAAGAACTTGATTTGATACTTGACGCGCTCGGTAGTAACGTGAATGAGATAGCCATTCTAAGTGAAACACCTCAGTCAAGCAATCAGAATGAATGGATTTTGCTGATGAAGGAACTATTGAAAAGTAATTCTAAATATAAAAACTTAAAGCTTGTTGAAGTGGCTTATGGTGGCGCTCTGCCTGATAAAAGTTATCGCGAGGCTATTTCTTTGATGAATAAATATCCTGACTTAAAAGGAATACTTTCGCCGACAACTATCGGTGTTGCTGCGGCAGCGAAAGCGGTAGTTGACCAAAAGAAAGTCGGGAAGATTTATGTAACCGGTCTTGGATTGCCGTCGGAAATGGCGCCATACGTGCACAAGGGCGCGGTAAAGTCTTTTCATTTATGGAACCCTATTGATCTTGGTTACGCGACAATCAAAATATCTCATCAAATTCTTAATGGTAAGGAGCCGAAACCCGGCGTTGTTTATGACACGGGCCGCACAGGTAAACTTGTAATTGATAAGAATAATAATACATCGATGTGTGAGCCGTTTATTTTTAACAAGAGCAACATAGATAAATATTCGAAGATATTTTAAGATGGATCAAATTCAAATCACAGATTTGAATTTGTAACTACAAATTGATTCTGACACCTGACACCCGAAACCTGAATATCCAATATCCGACACGGAATAACCAATTATCAAGTTTAGAACCTGATATTTAACTCATGAGCGTTTTAATTGAATTAAAGAATATTAAAAAACATTTTTCCGGGATTAAAGCTCTTGATGGTGTTCATCTAACAGTTAAATCCGGAGAAATAGTTGCTTTAATTGGTGAGAACGGCGCGGGGAAATCCACAATAGTTAAAATTCTCACCGGAATATATCAACCTGATAACGGAGAAATTTTTGTTAAAGGTCGAAAGATAATAATTGATTCCGCGAGAAAAGCTTGGAATTTGGGAATTACCGCAATTCATCAGGAAACGGTTTTATTTGATGAATTAAATATTATGGAAAATATTTTTATGGGCAGAGTTTTTAAAAACCGGCTCGGATTTCTTGACAAAAAGAAAATGTTTTCCATAACAAATGAACTCTTAAAAGAAGTTCATCTTGACGATGTCGAACCAAAAACACCATTAAAAACTTTAAGTTTAGCACAGCGGCATTTGATTACCATCGCACGCTCTTTGTCTCACAACGCCGATGTGGTCATACTTGATGAACCGACTGCCGCTTTATCATTGGGAGAGACGCGGGGGCTTTATAAAATCATCCGAAAGTTAAAAGATAACGGAAAAGGCATTTTATTTATTTCCCACAAATTTGAAGAATTATTTGAGCTGTGCGACCGGTATTATGTTTTTAGAGACGGGAAATATATCAGCGATGGCAATATGGATGAAGTTACAGAAAAGGAGTTAATAAAAATGCTTGTAGGCAGAGAAATAGGGCAGATTTTCCCTAAAGAAAATGTCGAGATCGGAGCAAAGGTCTTAGAAGTTAAAAATTACAGCAATAATATAGAATTTAAAAATATTAATTTTAACCTGCGGAAAGGAGAAATCTTAGGCTTCTATGGATTGGTTGGCGCCGGAAGGAGTGAGTTATTTAAATCTTTGATGGGATTATCAGAGGGACTGAAATCATCCGGAGAAATATTTTTAAATGAAAAAAAAATAAAATTCCCGGATGCTAAAGCGGCAATTGATAACGGAATCGCTTATCTTCCTGAAGACAGGCAGCATTGCGGTACGATTTTAGAAATGTCAATCAAAAATAATATAACATTACCATCATTAAATAGAGTTGCGAAAAGAGGATTGATTTCCAAAGAAAAAGAACTGGCGATAACAAGAGAATATGGTAATAAACTGCAGATAAAAGCTGATAATTGGCAAATGCCGGTAGAAGAATTGTCAGGCGGCAATCAGCAGAAAGTAGTTATCGCAAAATGGCTGGCAGTAAAGCCCGGGATTATGATTCTTGATGAGCCTACAAAAGGAATTGATGTGGCATCGAAAGCCGCGGTACATAAATTTATAAGTTCACTTGTTTTGCAGGGATTAAGTGTGATTTTAATTTCATCGGAATTGCCGGAAGTTATGGGATTATCGGACAGAATAATAGTAATGTACAAGGGGGAAATAAAGGCGGAAATAAGTCGTGAAGATTTTAATGCTGAAAAAATAATGACTGCCGCGGCTGATGTAGGATCTGATTTGCATGACTAAGTGATATATAAATTTAACCACATAAAGGATTCGCCGATAAGCTGAACTATAAAGTAAAGATTTTTATGTAATATGCTTCAAAAATTTAAAAACAGAGAATTTTACCTACTGACAATTATTGCCGGAATTATTGTCGCAACAGGTTACATAACACCTTCGTTCTTAACTGTTGGCGGAATATCCTCTCTTTTTGAGGATTCTTCAATTTTAATAATTTTATCTTTGGCGCAAATGATAGTAATGCTCACAGGAGGCATTGATTTATCCCTCGCGTCAAATATAGCTTTTACAGGAATGCTTGTGGGTAAGGTTTGCCATTCTCATCCTGATTCACCGATTTTATTTCTGATTTTTCTTGCTTTGTCTGTCGGGTTACTACTTGGAATGTTTAACGGTTTTTTGATTGGTTATTTAAAACTTCCGCCGCTTGTTGTTACTTTAGGAACGATGAACGCCTATCGCGGATTAACGTTTATAATTTCTAATGGAGGACAATGGATAAAGTCTCAGGATTTAACGGAAAGTTTTTTAAATTTTCCACATATTTCTTTTTTAGGAATTTCAATGATTATTTGGATTGCGATTATTGTCGGGATTCTTATGTACATTTTCCTTAATAAAATGAGACTCGGAAGAGAAATTTACAGTATCGGAAATAATACCCTGGCTTCGGAATATGTTGGACTCAAAATCTCAAGAAATATTTTCTACGCTTACTGTCTGTCCGGCCTGATTGCAGGACTTTGCGGTTATCTCTGGGTGGCGAGATTCGCTGTCGCTTATACTGAACTGGCGCAGGGGTTTGAACTGCAAACTGTTGCTGCCGTTGCAATAGGAGGAATAAGCAATCTCGGAGGAATAGGCACAGTTCCCGGAGCAATACTTGGAGCGTTACTGTTAAGTTTAATCGCGAACGCGTTGCCATCGATGGGAATTTCACCATTCTGGCAGTTGGCGCTTTCCGGTGCGGCAATAATTATAGCAATAATTATAAATAGCCGGAGTAATAAATTGCCTGTGAAAAGAATTTTGAAGAATTGGATAACGAGGAGGGAGTGAAGAAACAATTGACCTAATTAATCTAAGGAATAACCAATGAGTAAAATATGGGAGTTTGGTTTGACATTAGATATTGGAATTTGTTTAGATAATTAAAGATTTATAGAAATAAAACAAACATGCTTAAAGACCGTCAAACAGATTCACGCTACAGCGTTTCCGATGAGCCGAAAAGATCAATAAAATCATTTTTCGTGAAATGGGAAGTTTTGCTTATATTGATTTTA
>Ga0164318_10000513_pt1 | contig 30056 bp, 29 predicted proteins | sample GuaBasSedimGuay9_FD_113734 | JGI IMG/M metagenome (GOLD analysis project Ga0164318, IMG submission 113734) | Subseafloor sediment microbial communities from Guaymas Basin, Gulf of California, Mexico - Guay9, Core 4571-4, 0-3 cm | ecosystem: Environmental > Aquatic > Marine > Hydrothermal vents...
TTCTTCTAAAAAAAGTGGGGCTTTAATAGTTGTCTTAAAACGATCCCATTGGAAATATTCCATACGTAGAATGATGATATTGGTTTTCCACAAAATGAATAGTAATTCACGCAGTGGCGTTATTGGAATTTCGTAAATTTCACTAATTTCTTTAATAGACCAAGTTCCTTCTAAATCTGCAAATAATTTAGATGAGTAGTCTACTTTATAGTTTTCTTGACAAATTTTAGTTAAAAAATCTCGAATTTTCCATAAAATTTCAGGCTCTTGGGTGGAATATTCAATTCGCAATTCGGGGATTAGGAAGGTGGGTAGCAGATATTCCGCTAAATTCCGGGCTATGATCTGGAGAAATTTAAAATCTTTTGTTGTTTGATTTTCTAATTGTAGATCATGGATTGAGTGGTTTTTTAACGATAAGTGTGACGTTTCCCCTTTTTGCGGTTGATTCTTGTTTTCTGATTCTTGTTCTTCTAATTTTTGTTCTTCTTCTAAGAAAACTTCGTGCTCTTGTTCGATTTCTTCTAATAAATATTCCACATATTTGCTTAAATTCTTCACCAAATGAGTCGCAATAACAATAAAGATAAAATGTTGTGTTGAAAAGAAATGATAAACTAACGGAAATTTAACTTTTTCTAATTTAAATTGAATCTCGGACACTTGAACTAACGTATCTCGATTTGTTAAATCAATGCCTTCATCCTGTAAAATTCGGATAAAATCTGCATTAAAATAGATGTTATCTAAAGACAAACTTTCTATTTCCGATACCACTTCAGTTGTTTCAGATTTTAACAAGAAAATATGAAGAAAACCATGCATAGGAATTCACAAATCCGTATGTTCCAAAATGAAAAAAGTATTGAATTATAAATTATAGGTGCTTATTTAGTCGATGAATTCATTAAAATCCAAATTTCGCCCATTCGTCTTCTTCTTCCTCTTCTTCTTCCTCTTTACTTTCAGATTTTGTAGATTTTTCCTCTTTAGAAACTTTATCCCATTCACTTTCTTCTTCTTCTTCTTGATCAAACGAGAAAATATCATCTGAAGTAGGGGCAATGTCTGTCTTTATCACAGGTACCTTGATATCTGATTCCCTTTTATTATCTTTTTCGCTTGCAGGCACGGTAGTATTGGTTAATTCTTCCATCTCTTTAATATCGTAGACTTCTTGATGTCGTTCTCCTTTTTCAACCAACTTAAGAAAATCACCATGAATTTTTATTGAAATGGCTGAATCTGAATCTAATAATCGGAGAGTTACTTCTTCTTTCGCCCCTTCTTTGGGCATTCTAATAACTTCCGCTTTTTGACCGGCGAAAATACCTGAAACAATTTCGACCGTATCTCCTTCTTCTAAAATTTCGGTAACTTTTCGAGGAGAAATTACATGAGAAATCGATTCGAGTGAGATTGAACCAACAATTTTACCTTTTACATGTCTTAAACCTGAAATCGTGATCATTACATCTCGTTGATGCACTGCTTCGATAAAAACATAACCACGCAATTCTTCCGCAATCATCATACATTTAATATCAGGAAACGGATTTAAAACCCGCAACCGATTAAATATGTTCTGCAAAACCGATTTCTCTTGTCCTATTGTCGTTCGAACTGCAAATATCGTAGTTTTACCTCCACCTTCGCCAAGAGTCTCCGGATTATAATTTACCATTTTGCTCACATTCCTTTCTAAAATCGCACACCTAAAATCGCGGTTTTCAGTTAAATACGTTTTAGAAAAAGTAGTACTTTTATTAAGGAATGTTTCCAAATAAAATTTTGCTTAAAGATTAAAAGTGATGCAATGATAAAGATGCTTTGATGTTGAAGATAATAATAGTGATATATTACCTTCCTTCATCATAGAACACTAAATATTATTAATTATGACAGACTTACCGATATAAGATGCCAAAGAATCGTAGGAGAAATAACGCAGAAGTAACAAAACGCCCACGAATACCTAACTCTAAAGACGGAGAAATCCTCGGGATCGTGACAGAAATTTTCGGCGGGGAACACATGGCTGTTCATGGAGAAGATGGTGTGGATTATTTAGGCGTTATTCGCGGTAAAATTAAAAAACGTATGTGGGTGCGCCAAGGCGATGTTGTCTTGATTGCTCCATGGTCAGAAATGACCGTAAGAAAAGATAAAAAACCTAAGGCTCATATTATATGGAGATATACACGAACGCAAGTGAATTGGTTACAGAACCATAACTATATCAAAGCCGAATTTCTGGAAGAACTTCAGAACATTTAATAACAACAACCAGGTTTTGGAAAAATAACTTCTAACCTCTGCTTTTGACGCAGAAAAATCGTGGCAAATCCTTTTTCTAATGCCTTTTTTCGCAAAATTTTGTCATTGGTGGCCAAAAAAAGAGTGGATTTTGAAATGGATGCGTTTGTACTTGAAAATTCTTTTAAAAACGATTGAGATTCATCCTTATATCTGGGGTTGTTAATTTCTTTTTTAAAATCTTCCATCACTTGCAAAATCCAGTCATCAACACTAATGTAAGACGTTTCTGGTCTGGGACAGTCGATAATTTTGTGAGGTTCGTTTTCCAATATTTGGAAAGCTAATTTCAATTGGCGGCTAAAAGTAGAAGTGGGTAGATTCTGAGCCGCCTTATGTTTTAATTCTTTCAAAATGGCGGAAGGAACTATGATTTGATAGGTACCAGGAATTAATAGACGAAATTGCTGATAAAAATCTATTTTAAATTGAGCGGGAATTAGTAAAAAATTTGCATCTAAAAAAATAAAATATTGAAACGGCATTTTCCATCTGCCGAAAGACTTAATTGATTATAAATTATTGTAAAAATTTGATAATTTTTCTCGTTCTTTCTTCTTACGCTCTTCTTCTGTTAGATTTTCTTCATTTTTTTCTGAATTGATGAATTTAGGTTCTGAAGGGCTAGGTGTCGGAGTAAACGGTTTTGGTTCAGGAGTTGGAGTCGGTGTTGGAGTAAACGGTTTTGGTTCAGGAGTTGGAGTCGGTGTTGGAGTAAACGGTTTTGGTTCAGGAGTTGGAGTCGGTGTTGGAGTAAACGGTTTTGGTTCGGGAGTTGGAGTTGATGTTGGTGTAAACGGTTTTGGTTCGGGAGTTGAAGATTCTGAAGGTTCTTTATTTGAAAATGGAATTGACTCGGAAGGAGGCATGCTGAAATCATCTGGAGGAACTTGAACCCCATTAATTTCCAATACACGACGAAATATCATATCAAAAGCTTGTTTTACTCCTGTTCCATCCTTTGATGAAATCTTTATATGGCCAAACATATTTAGTGGTTCTAAGAATTCACGGGCGTAATCATCGGAAACGGTAATGTCATCAACCCGATCGAGTTTAGTGCCGACAAATAAGATGGGTAAATTAGGATCCTGCTTGCGTATGATCTTCACCCACTCTTCTAATCCATCCAAAGTCCGCAGTCGAGTCAAGTCATACAATAATAAAGCACCACGGGCTCCAGCTACATATGAATCTAACATAAACCGAAATCTTTCTTGCCCACCAAAATCCCACAATTGACCTACAACATCAACTGCATCTGGGTGACCAGGAGGACCTATTTTTGAATTAAGGAGATGAAATTCCACACCGATAGTCATACTGGTGTTTTGCACGAATTTGCCTGTAACTGCACGAGTAAGGAGCGTTGTTTTACCTACACCGCCTTGTCCAGCAACGAGTATCTTGAATACATATTTCTTTTTTTTCATTTGGGTGCCTCGGTCCTTAATATCTCAATTTAGATCTAAAACCTTGATGTGTTTCAAATCCAATTATAATAATATAATATAGAATGAGAGTGCTATAATAAAATTTTGTTTTTAGAGTGGGTGAATTCAGTTATTTATATTTTTTAGTGATTGAAATTTGATAATAATCATCATGGAAAAGCGCATTGTTCTTCCGATAAGAAACAGTGAGAAGGAATATATCGTTCAGCCTTCAAAAATAATTGCATTGGGTTTAAATTATTTTGATCATATTCGAGAAAGTGAAGAAATTGCACTTAATTTGCAAGTTCCTAAAGAGCGTGCAAAAAATGAGATTCCTCAAGAGCCGCTATTATTCTCGAAAACACCAAACGTGCTGATAGGACCAGGAGAATCGATTATTCTACCTAAAATACTTTCTAACTATAATTTTAAGGAGTTTCGTACAGATATTGAAGCTGAATTGGCTATAATAATCGGAAAACGTGGTAAAAATATTTTACAATCCGAAGCCATGGATTATATTTTTGGATTTACAGCGATGAACGATGTGAGTCAGCGTAACATTCAAAAATCAGACAAAACGGGATGGTTTCGGGGAAAATCTTTTGATACTTTTGGACCAATCGGTCCGCAAGTGATATTAAAGGAGGACATGGAAACTCTGCGTAATCCTCAAGATCTCAATATTATGAGCCGCATTAATGGTGAAATTAAGCAAAACGCAAATACTTCTCAGATGATTTTTCCGATTCCTGAGATAATCTCCTTTATATCTCAAAATTTTACTTTAGAACAACATGATATTATTTTGACTGGAACACCGAAAGGAGTAGCTCCAATCCACCCAGGAGATGTGGTGGAAGTGGAAATAGAGCACATAGGGATCTTGAGAAACCCTGTTCGTGGGGAGTAGACACAATTTATATCTATTTTTTCATCTTCATTTTTCGAATTTTCGACATTTTGAAATTTCAATAACTGGCATCCCGATCTTTTAGATAATCTTCTGATTATTACTAAGATAGAATAAAGTTATTACTGTATCTATTATCTTTATTTCATCTTCCTTCCTTCATAAAATCACCAACTCTTTAACTCTTTAACCCTTCGGAGGGCTGCTCTCTTTCCCCAAGAGTGGCCTTCCCCCTTTTTTGTTTATTATATCTGCATTTCACACAGTTTATAGAATTCTTAAAATAACCAAAATCTTAAAATCCCCAGAAGTCACAAAATTGCCTAAAACCCAGAAAAACCCCAAAAGTCACAACCCTTTACTCTCACAGAAGCATAATTATCCCAATGCAATACAATTTTGATCTACCTATAGAGCGAGCAACTGGCGATTCTATCAAATGGAATGCAGAATTCTTAGAAAAAAAGTTTCAAGTGAAAGATGTGCTGCCATTATGGGTTGCCGACATGGATTTTAAGGTAGCTGAACCCATTATCCAAGCAATTAAGGAAAGGGCCGAACACGGTATTTTTGGGTATAATTTTGCTGACAAATCCTACTTTGAATCGGTGATCAGCTGGTTTCAACAGAGATATCACTGGAAAATTGAAGAAAGATGGATCTCTATCACTCCAGGTATTGTTCCGGCCATCAACTTCCTCATCCAAACCTATACCAGGCCGGATGATGCAGTGGTGATTCAAGAGCCAGTATATTATCCCTTCAAAGATTCAATATTAGCTAACGGACGAATTCCGTTGATTAATGAATTGATCGAAAAAGATTGCCATTATTGCATGGATTTGCAAGATTTGGAGCAGAAATTCCAATCACCGCGGGTGAAAATGTTTATTTTATGTTCACCACATAACCCAGTCGGACGGGTGTGGATTAAAACGGAACTTTTGCATTTAAGTGAGATTTGTGAAAAATATGATATTTTGGTAGTATCGGATGAGATTCACTGTGATTTGACTTTTCCCAGGCATTCACATATCCCGTTTGCTTCTTTATCTCCCGAAAATTTAAATCGAACCATTACATGCACCGCTGCTTCCAAAACTTTCAATCTTGCGGGCTTACAAACTTCAAATATCATCATTCCCAATCCAAAACTGCGGAAAGAATTTCAAACTACATTAGAATCTTTAAGCTTATTGGGAGTAAATTTATTTGGAATTACCGCAGTAAAAGCTGCATATATGCATGGACACCAATGGTTGGAGGAAGTTCTGCAATATATTTACCAAAATTATCAGAAAATGCGGGAATTTCTGGAAGAACAACTACCTCAAGTAATTGTTTTTCCTTTAGAGGGAACCTACTTAGCGTGGTTGGATTTTCGACCGTTGAAGATTCCTGCAAAAGAATTGGATAATCTTATAAAAAAGCATGCAAAAGTGTTACTCGATGATGGTGCAATATTTGGGAATGCAGGTGAAGGATTTCAACGGGTTAATTTAGCCTGCCCTTGGAAAACTCTTCATGAAGCTCTTATGCGAATTGCCCAAGCATGTAGAGAATTTTTTAACAAACAACCTGAAGGCAGTTAGATTTCGTTTTTTGCTCGTTTTGTTTTTTTTTTCCGCTTCAAGAAATATTCCCCGCGCTGATCACATACTGAAATCAAAAAGCATTGATTACATAAAGGGTGTTTTTTACAAACCCGCACACAATGTTGAACAATTAACGCGTGAAATTCATTATATATTCTCACGTCGGCAGGAAGATGTGCATGAAACCATGTCTGAAATTCGTGATACGATTGCTTTTCGGAGAAATAACCCATGTAAAGAAGCATCCGAACGGTATAGGCGTCAATTACAAAAACAGGTCTTTGAAATCCATAAAGTAAAATTTCATCTGCTGTCTCATGACCGATACCATTCACCTTGAGCAGATGTAAACGTAATTTGGGGGTTTCATACGATTTCAATGTTGTTATGGGTGTATCGAGCAGCATACGGCAGAGATTTATCAATTTTTTGGCTTTTTGATTATAATATCCTGAAGATCGTATGGAAATTGCCAATTTTTCAGTTGAAGTGGCCAGTATTTTTTCGGGTGAGAGTAAATGGTTCTTGAATAGCTGACCTAAAGCTTTATCCGCATTTTCCCAAGAGGTATTTTGGGTTAAAATGGCACCAACCATAATTTCAAAAATATCTTCATCAGTATGCGGATAACTAAAGTCATTAGGATGGTACCACGTGTTTCTTCCTCGTTCGGTAGGATTATGACCCGCATAGCGAAGACGAATTAGAGGCCACCAACCTTGAGGGCCATATTCTGAAAATAACCTCTGAAATAATTCATTCAAAGCTAACAATTTTTTCACGGATTTGATAATTTTTTTACCACATAATCAAAACAAATCTTGCACGGATCTTCATACAGGGCGATTTTTTCTCGAAATGCATCGGTAAATCGATTGGAATCTGGTTCCTGTGCTAGAATTTCGTTTGCACGCATTGCAATTATTTCAGGTTCTCGAATGTGTTCTAAGGGAAATTGGTTTTTTTGCAGAAAAATTTCTTGCGGGGCTGATTTACCCGGGAAAAATTCTATACTTGGTACACTGAGTAGGCTGGATTCTCGAACAATAGTTCCACCTCCACTGATTACTAATGCGGAATAAAAGCATAAATCAACAATATGGGGCAGATATTGAGTAATAATAACATTAGAATAGTCTTTAAAATCATGTAACTGCTCTCGAAGCCAATTTTCTTGCTTATCCGATCTCACTAAAAGGAAATACGTAAAATTTGGATGCTGGGCATAAATTTTGGGGAAAAATTGACTGATCAAAGTTTCTTCCGGCTTGAGTTTATTCAGAAAATAGTCCGCAAAAGCTGGCTCGCTCCGAATAAGGACAAAGTTGCCAGGAGTGACATTGAATTGTTCCAGAATTTTAGGGCGTGGTTGATAATGAGAAAGCCAAGCAATTTCATCAATCCCATTATAACGGATAAATTTGTCTGGATGTGCATAAAGCTCAAGATAATCGGCTAGAGGGATGCATTCGGGCGTAATTACTTGATCCAAAAACGGAAATATTTGTTTAGAAACAAAATAGCTTCGAGGTTCATCGCTAAAACCTATTGAGGGAATTCCTAATCCCATGGATAGACGAGGGCCTTCTACGGATCCAAAGGTAACGAAGAAATCTGGTTTAAAGGGAACCACAACGTCAAATAATCCATGTAATCGTTCAATATATGCTTGCATTTTTCCTTCGATGGTATCTCCTCCATGTTTTCCCACGGGAACATAGGGAATTTGAAGGTCATTTAATATTTTGTAGGTCGAATCAAAATCACGCGCAGTTATTAAAAGGGTAGCGCCCGCCTCTTGAAAGCATTGAATCATATATTGAAACATTATAGGGGCTTTTGGTTCTTCTAAGTCTATCCAAATTTTTTTTTGCGAGAGAGGTTTCACGCTTAAGAAAAATCTAAATGATTAAAAAATTTATCTTCAAAGATTTATTTTAAGAATTGTAGCATAGAGTGATTATTATGGTAGAAGAAACAGACTCTAATAACTCAAAAAAATACACCGTACAAGAACATGCAATTTTGAATAAACAACCAGTTTATGGACCGAATTCCCATTTTGCAGGTCAAGAAAGGACCCTTCCTCCAACTGAAATCGGAGAAGGCTCAATAATCTGTTCTCAGGCTGTGGTTTATGCAGGAACTAAAATCGGTAAAAAGGTTTTTGTCGCAGACGGCGCTTCCATTCGAGAAAATGTAGTAATCGATGACATGGCAATCATTGGGCGCATGGTAACCGTCGAATGCAATACAAAGATAGGTAAGCGTTCCAAAATTCAAACTGCTGCCCATATAACTGGAGATTGTATTATTGGAGACGATGTTTTCGTCGGACCAGAAGTTACTACCATGAACGATTTGTACATGGGCGCCCGAGAGACCGAAATGAAAGGACCCATCATCGAAGATGGTGCTTTAATAGGTGGAAATGCTACTTTACTTCCTGGAGTTCGAATTGGTAAGAATGCAGTGGTGGGGGCAGGCTCAGTAGTAACGAAAGATGTTCCCGCAAATGAAGTCTGGGTGGGTAATCCTGCCCGAAAAATTAAAATGCGGGACTGGAACAACTAAATTTTTCTTTAATTTTGTTTTTTTATTTTATTTTGGCGTAAGGTGTGTCTGAAATAAATTAAGGTAATTAAATACCAAAGGATCAAGATTACTCCTCCAATTAGTATTCCGAATAACCAATTTACCGGTTTGTCAATAATATATTGGTCGATAATCCATAGAAAACCCAAAGCTATAAGTACAAGAACCACCATGATAACGCTGAGCCCTAAAATTTTTGGAAAGAGAGAGATCACCAATAAAAAGGTTAATAAACTGATCGAGATTACTCCCAGTATTTTAAATGCATCATAAGGGCCGAAAAAGGGCATCATCGTCAAGGCAACAATTAAACTGATTATTCCTGCAATAGTAGACAGTCCAAAAATATGATTAACTAATTCTTTTTCACTTAAAGGTCCAGAAGCTGTTAATAGTCGCGGTAATGTAAGGGGTGCGGTTGATTCTTCAGAAGCATGAATCAAATCGTTTGAATCTAATAGAATATCTTTCTTATCAATTGTATGGCTTTCTTTAAAGCCACGGACGGAGGCAATTACATAAAAACTATTAAAAATCTGGGGCAGCATCACTAAAATCATAATGGTTTCAATCGAACCAAATATTCCCACCAAAGCTATTGACGCTCCAATCACTAAGGTTCCAGTATCTCCAGGAAAGATTTTAGCGGGATATTTATTGAAAAAATAAAAAGCACCGATCCCAGCTAAGCAAATATAACCGTAAATAAGACCTTGACTTGATCCCAATAAAAAAGATGCCAAAATCATGAAAACTAATGCAATGCTTGTTGTCCCAGACCCTTCTCCATTATACCCTTCTAACATGTTTACAGTGTTGGTCATCACCATAATGATAATGGGGATAGTTAGGGGATAAATGATAGTTAATTGTAATCTACCTAAGATGGGCAAAATTGGATTTGAAATTTTAATGAATCCCAGAAAAGGTAAATTTGCAATAAAAACTGGAAGACCAGTAACAAACATTAATATAATTTTTCTCAAAGAAGATAACTGCTTTCTATCATCGATCCATCCCACCACAGTGGCAATTAGAATGGTAATAATGAAAATGAAAACTTCATGCCATAATGTAGGTATAATAAACCCGAGCATAATCAATCCAAAGGTAATTGAAATTGAAAAAGCTATTCCTCCTGATTCTGCAGTTTCTGGACGAGATTGCTTGTGAATATCATACCCCACATATTTTTTTCGCTTCATCCATGAAATAATATAAGGGTAAAGCCAATAAGTAAAACCGAAAACAAAAAGGCCGATAAGAACCAGTACAACAATTTGATACCATTCTAATTGCAATTGAGAAATACGGATCATGATAATTTCTTAAATATCAAAATTTTTCTTTCATTAAAGAAATTGTGATACTTTTAATCAAAAATCACTGATAAAGAAATATTAAAAATCTTGCTCTATAAGAGGGACAGCGAAGATTTCCCAAATGGGTCGGTTTTCTAAGTTCACTTTCCTGATTACACGAGTTAACTGCCGGTGATAAATCTCAGGAATACTCGTGAACAAAATATCCAAGATATTTACTCCTCCTGAAATCTTTTCCATTAACGGAACGATCCATTTCTGGGGTATTTTTGCGTATATTCCTTCAATGAGAATTAATTTCTGATATAATTCCAAAGTTTCAGAGCCATATTTATCGATAAGGTTATCAATGTTCGGTTTAAATGCCTCAAAATCAGCTGTACGATAAACTCTTTTTTCTTCACCCTTATGGAGTTCATTCTCATATAATTCTTCAAATTTTTCAGTAATTTCCTGAGCCATACCGGATAAAATGGGTTCGATCATGTAACCTAAAGGCATTGAGTAATTGATCATTAAAACCGAAAAAACATAATTTCCTGGGCTGAACCGTGCTTCTAAACTCCCTGACCGAATTAAAGAAACTCCTTCTGGAAAACCAATTTCTTGGGCAAATCCATTAAGAGCCGTTAAAAATCCTCCTATTAGTTGATCGCGATTAGTTTGATCACTATTAATAATATCGTATTTGTGCAAAAGGGTTCCAGTTTTTGTAATAATATAGATTTCTACGAGCACCAAAGTTCAGTCAAGATATATAGGAAGAAATCACCTAAAAAAAGAGGGAAATGTTAAAATTGAAATAAATGCGTTCTATCCTTGTTCAGAAAAGTAATTCAATAAGGTTTCAGCTACAAAGTAAATCTGCTCATCTGTCATGCTGGATACCATTGGAATTTCAAAATGATGCCTTGCAATATATTCTGCATTCGGACATTTAGTTTTTGAATAATCCGGATAATCCACCACTCTTGCCATATGATATTCATGAATATTCCGATAGGCGGGTTGTTCATAGGAAAGAATCGAATAAATTGTTCGAGAACTGATATGGTGTGTTTTTAAATAACTAATTAAATCTTTTGGAGTGGAAAGAGAATTCTTAATTACAGGAGCCATGATATAATCTGAAATTTGATGTCCTGGAAGAATTTTCTGAAGACGTATGTTCTCTTCTTCTCCTAATATTTTACGATATAAATCTCCGTTTCGATGACGGCGGGCTAAAATTTGTTTTGCTCGTTCCATCTGAACATTCATTATTGCTGCAGACATGTCGGTTGTGCGGTAATTATATCCGATTCGATAATGGGCGTATCCTCCTTGAGGATTTCGGCCGTGGTTTTTAAGACTTTGAATTTTTTCATAAATTTCATTAGAATTACACACAACCGCGCCCCCCTCCCCTCCAACCAGATTTTTCGTTCCATAAAAAGAGAAAGCTGCTACATCACCAAAATTTCCTACATGCTTTCCATTAATTCGAGAATCATGCGCCTGTGCACAATCTTCAATGACGGAAAGATCATTTTTTTCCGCGATTTCCATGATCTCAAGCATATTGCAAGGATTTCCAAAAATATGTACTGGCATGATTGCTTTTGTTTTTTCTGTAATGGCCGCTTCAATTTTGGAAGGATCAATATTGAATGTTTCTGGATCAACATCAACAAAACGAGGTATGGCTCCATTGAACAAAATACTGTTGGATGAAGCAATAAAGGTAAATGGAGTGGTAATAACCTCATCTCCTGGACCGATGTCCATTGCTGTTAAAGCTAAATGTAATGCACTCGTGCCATTAGTAGTTACCGAAACAAATTTACTCCCGGTAAAAAGGCTGAATTTTTTCTCAAATTCTCGTGCGTTTTTACCTTCTATTAAGTGGCGACTTTTTACAACTTCCTCTACAGCTTGAAGTTCTCGGTCAGCAATATTTACATCAACAACGGGAATATCTTTCATGTTCTATAAGAGTAAAAGGAGGCATTAATCTAAAATGCTTAGAAAAATTCAAAAATTTCTTTAAAATCGATGAGTTATCTAAAGCTTGAAAGTTGTGAAGATTAATTATGGAAAAGTTAACTCAGCAAAAATTACATAAGAATTATCTCGATCTGCTTCAAATTTTGCAAAAAGATTACAATATTGAAGATTTATCTCGATTAGATTTAACTTGTAGAGAACATGAAGGTGAAGCAACTGTGGTGGCTTTTCCGATCCAAGGGGTACTTAAATATCACGGAATGAGAGATCCCCAAGAGCGAATTGCTTATTTTTCCAGTATTTCTCTTAATAATGGTGCCGCAGCAACTATCACTTATATACATCTTTCAAGAAAACGTGCTACTGATATTCTTATCTTGAATGGGGCTGAAGTAAAAGCCGATTCCCAAATTTTTCAACGAGTTAAATACCAACTTGAACAAATCCGCAAAATCACTAAGTTATCCAGCAAAGCGTTAATTATTAGTCGTAATGTTTATATTTCACAGAATTCCCCCTTAAACTTCAAGGAAGTAAAAGAAAAAGGCTTAGGTACTTCTGCATCTGCAGGAGCAGCGATTGCTGCAGCAATAATGCACATCATTTATCCCTCTGATTCAAAAATACGAGATCATGATCAGGTCCGCAGTATTTTTGCTCGATTTTTAGCGGGGAGTGCAGCTCGAAGTGCCACTGGTGGATTCAGCCTTTGGGTTTCTCATCCCCTCGCATCATCATGGGAGTCATTCAGTATTCGATTAGATCTGCCCAAAGATGAACCTTTTATTCAAGAATTATCACTTCTTACAATACCAATAAAATCATCGTTGAAAACAGAGCATGCTCATAAAAGTGTTCTTAAATCTCCTTTTTATGAACCTTGGCTTAATACTCGAGAGGATAAGATTGAAGAATTTATTAAGGCTCTACGTGCTCATGATTTCAATAAAATGGGGAAACTTATGGAAGAAGACACACTGGCTTTGCATGCTGTTTCAATGACAACCGGGATTGCAGACTATATTTTAGCGTGGGAACCAGAAACCTTATCTATCATGAAAAAAATTAGGAATCTTCGCACAATGCACCATCTTCCTGTGTATTATTCCATAGATACAGGTCCTACAGTTGTAGTTTTTACTTTAGCATCTGAAGAAGAAAATGTGATCAGAAAGATGAAAGAAGAGTTTCCATCCCTTCCTATTATCCAGAGTAAAATTCAAGGCTCTCCCCGAATAATCCATCCACAATCTAGAGAATATCAAACTATTCAAGCATTTATCTAAAAATTTAAGAAAATAGAAAATGATAATAAACATCGATAATAAAAATTCAAAAAAAGTGTAAAACAATGAAATTTTCAAAATTTTATCAGAAAACTCTCACAGAACGGCGCGCTTTGATCCAAAACCAGCGAAAATTATCTCCCAATGAGCTGGAAATCCTATCTCATCATAGTTATATCCCTGAATCTTCCCTGGATCTCATGGTTGAAAATGTAGTAGGGTATTACCCTCTTCCGTACAGCATAGTTCCTAATTTTTTAGTTAATCAAAAGGAATATTTGGTTCCGATGGTGATTGAAGAATCTTCAGTGGTTGCAGCGGCTAGCAAGGCAGCAAAAATCGCCAGAATTCATGGGGGGTTTACTTCCGAACCAGTTGAATCATTGATGATCGGGCAGATTCAGATATATGATATTAATTCTGAGCAAGAGCGCAAACAAATTCTGGAATTTATCACTCATAATAAGCAAAGGCTTATTGAATATTTAGATTTTCAAGATCCTACATTAGTTTCACATCAAGGAGGTGTAAAAGATATTCAAGTTCGGGAAATCTCGACTGATGAAGGATATTATATGATTCTTCATGTCATTGTTGATGTTCGAGATGCGATGGGTGCAAATATTGTCAATACTATGGTAGAAAGATTGGCTGCTCAAATTGAACCTGATATTCCAGGTAAAATTAACCTTCGTATCATTTCAAATTTGGCAATTCACCGGGTTGCTAAAGTACGGGCTATTTTTGATAAAGAAGCGGTCGGAGGCTCAAAAATAGTGGCAAAAATTATTAAAGCTTATCAATTTGCGCGTGACGATCCCTTCCGTGCCACCACCCATAACAAAGGAATTATGAATGGAATTGACGCTGTAGCTATTGCAACTGGAAATGATTTTCGTGCACTAGAAGCTGGAGCCCACGCATTTGCTTCTCTTTCTGGCCAATATCATCCATTAACTCGTTATTATTTGCACCCTGAGGGGCATCTCATTGGTGAAATTAAAATTCCTTTAGCCATGGGAGTTGTCGGAGGTTTGATTTCAAAACATCCAGGTGCAAAACTTAGCTTGAAAATTATGGATGTCTATACTGCAGAGGAATTATGTCAGGTAACTGCTGCTGTTGGTTTAGCTCAGAATTTTGCAGCCCTGCGCGCATTAGCAGATGAAGGAATTCAGCAAGGACACATGAAACTTCATAGTAGAATAAAGGATCATACTTACCAGTCAACAGATTGATGAAAATGTATCAAATAACTGCTTCAGCTCCTGGGAAATGTATATTATTTGGAGAACATGCCGTAGTTTACGGCTATACAGCAGTAGTTTCCTCAATTGATATTAAATCAACTTGTATCATTAAAGAAACTAAAATTCCAGGTATTAAATGGAATTTTCTGGATTTTGACCAAACTTTCCAATACTCCATGGAAGATCTAGGAAAAATCGGCTCAATACCTACAGAAGTGACGAGAAATCCATTTTCTCAATTTTTTCATGCTCTGCAGAGAATTACAACAGATTTTGGGTTTAAACCTGAATATATGGATATATCCGTTTCGTCAAATCTTTGGAAGAATTCTGGATTAGGCTCTTCGGCTTCGAGTGCTTGTGCATTTATTAAAGCTCTTGAAACATACTTTTCGCTCAATTTAACCATCGATCAGATCAATTCATACTGCTTTTTAATGGAGAAGTTTGTACACGGAACTCCTTCAGGAATTGATAATACTATCATCACCCATAGTGGCAGTATAGTGTACAAAAAACCTAATTTTTCGCATTTGGATGGAATCCCTAGAATTCCGCTATTAATTATAAATTCGGGGGTAATCCATAAAACCGCGGAGGCAGTTAGTAAAGTAAAAAAATTGCGAGAAGCAGCCCCTAAGAAAACCGAACAATTGTTCCAACAAATCGAAAAAATCTCCTTGCAAGGTATTGTGATTCTTAAAAAGGGCAATATCGAACAATTGGCAGAATTATTTAAAGAAAATCAAAAAATTTTAGAAAAATTAAATCTATCAACACCTGAAATTCATCAAATTATCGAAGTTGGTAAAGAAATTGGTGTAAAAGGAGTAAAAATTACTGGAGCAGGCTTAGGAGGTGCGGTTATTGCAGTTGCACCAGAAGAACGCCTGCAAGATTATCGGCAAAATCTCGAAAAAAAGGGATTCAGATCAATTCTTACATATATTGGAGGAGATACAGATTAAGGGTGTTGAAAAATCCAAGATAATTATTATAAAACTTGGTGGCAGCTTAATTACGGATAAATCTATTCCTTTTTCAGTGAATCAAGAGATATTAGATAGAATCTCAATGGAGCTTAAAAAGTATTCCGAGCAATCATCGAATTCTATTATAGTTGTTCATGGAGGGGGTTCGTTTGGTCATCCATTAGCCCATAAATATGCATTGCATAAAGGTTATTCAGTTGCTATCTCAAATCAAATCGAAGGGTTGTTGAAAACTCATTATGAAATGATTGAGATGAACCAACTAGTTGTAAACACATTTTTCTCTCACCAGTTAAAAGCCTACTCTGTTCCGCCAAGTGTAGTATTCCTAGAACACCAAGGACATTTAAAATTTTCAGGAAAATCACTTTTGGAAGAATTGATGAAATGGCAAGTTATTCCTGTTCTTTTTGGAGATATTCAATTCACGACTTCTCATAATTTTAAAATTCTTTCTGGGGACACAATTATTCAGCGACTTTGTGAGGAATTTGGAGCAGAACGAATCCAGAAAGCTATTTTTACTTTTGATCAAGATGGAATTTTGGAAAAATCAGGGGAATCCCAACAATTTCGAGTTATTCCCTCCCTTACTGCTTCTCAATTAAGAAATTTTGATTCCTTTAACATTAATGAACAATCAGCTGGAAAATTCGATGTTACTGGGTCAATGAAGGGAAAAATAGAAAAAATCCTAAAAATTGTAGATTTAGATATTATTGTAAAAATTATTAACGGGAAACGCCCAAATTGCTTGTTAAATACATTATTTGATCGAGAAAAGCTTTCTACAACTATTAAAAAAGGAGAATAGAATAAAAAATCTTTTTATGCGCCTTTTCGTCTGTTTCTTTTTACGTATTCCTTTAAATCTTCAAGAAGCATTTCTTCATTATAATCCGGCCATAGTTCTTTTCGGAAGCGAAATTCTGAATAAGAAGCATCCCACAGTAAAAATCCGGATATTCTTGCTCCATCTTCCATTCCAGTACGAATTAAATAATCCAATTCAGGAAATTCTTTGGTATAAAGATTTTGCTTTATTGTTTCTTTTGTAATATTTTCTGGCGTTAATCCTAATGTAATAATATTCTTCACAGCATCTATAATTTCTTCTTGACCGTCATAATTAATACAAACATTGATGAAATAATTGTGGTATTTTTCTGTAATATCATTAACTTTCTGTATTTCCTTTTGAATATTTTCTGGTAATTCTTTAATTCTTCCGATTATCTTTACTTGCACTTGATTTTCATGAATTCTCGTATCTTGAATCACTTCTTCAACACTTTGTAAAAGAAGATTAAAAAGATAGGAAACTTCCTTTTTAGAACGTTTTCGCACATTTTCCGATGATAAGGCATATATACTTAAATAGCGAATTTTTACATCAAACAGTGCATCCAAAATCTTCCGTAAAGTGCGGTAACCTTCTTGATGGCCCTTTAAGGTATCTTTAATCCCTTGTCGTCGAATCCATCTTCGATTTCCATCCAAAATTAAGCCAACATGATTCGGTAAAAGTTTAGAGTAGGATTCATGAAGTTTTGAAAGACTATCGATTTTATCCAAGTCGTTAACCATCTTGATTGATATAAGTGCAAAAAATCATATAAAAGCGATGAATTAAGGAAATGAAATAACATCTTTCTTATTTATTCGGTTCTTTTTGGAGAGTATGAAAAAAAATTTACAAATTGTATTGATAGGATCTTTCATATTCGGAACTATTGGCATTATTATAGGCTTATATTTTTCCCATTTAATTCAGTTTCCTACAAAAATACTTGATATCGCATTATGGATTGGTTTTTGGGTATTTTGGGTAGGAGTCATTAACGAAGGGTTTCATTGGGTTAAAAACGGAAAAAGAAGCGATTGGGCTGATTTAGTTATAATTGCATTTCTCTTTATCACTGTCTTCTTAATTACACGTGATGTTTTACTTTCCTTTGTCGGTGCTTTTTCGATATATTTACTTTTTGGTATTGAAGAATTAAAAGAATATGAGATTTTAAATAAAATCGTTTTAATATCTGTGATAACTTACAATGTTATTTTTGTGGCAGGGATTTTAGATCAAATCTTTCAAAAGGATGGTTTGTGGCAAAATATTGCATTTTCTTTCAGTTTCTGGTTAATTCTCATTTTAGGATTTGTATTTTTTGGAAGAAAATATATTATCGTTTTTCGTTTCATGAGTGTGCAGTATTTAACTCTTTTACTCTATGTAGTTGCATGGTTAGTGATTGCCACTATAAATTATGTAGCTTCCATAGATTTGAAGGAATGGATCTACGAAGCATTGATTATCACTAATTTAATCGTTTATGCATTTAGTGGGCCATTAATCAATTTGCTTATGGGATTTCATCGTGAAAATGATCCTGAGCTAAACCAAATGGTTCGAGAAGTTGCCAAAGAAGTAGGCTTAGATCCAAATAAAATCCAAGTACGTTTTGGGAAATATCCGATTTTAAATGCTATGGCGTATGGGGCGTTTTGGAATATGAATATGGCTATTATCGCACCAGATAAAGAAACCATACCTATGAACGAAATGAAAGGAATAATTGCCCATGAGTTAGGCCATTTAAAACAGAAACATACTCTTATCTTAACTATCATTTCTACCATTGAAATTTTACTTTTTCAACTACTTCAATGGCCAGTTACTATGTACGATTATGTTTTCAACAAGGAAAATATGCCGTTCGAGTTATGGGTGTTTCTGGTAATCAATTTTGGAATTTCTATCTTTTTGTATATAATTGTGCGATATTTAGAAGGTAATGCTGATAAGATCGCGAAGAAAAGTGGATATTCTTCAAGTATCTCAAAAGGTTTATACAACTTAGAATCATTCTATGCCACCAGCCATGAAGTTGGATTAGATGCTACTTTGTTAAGCGATGAGAAGGTTACTCCCAATAATCAGATGCTTCAGTATTATTCTACTGCTCAATATTTAAATAGAATGATTGTAAATCCCTCACGCAGCATTCTTCTTTCGAATTTTATAAATTCCCATCCTCCTTCATTTCATAGGATTATGATAATATTGAATGATCAAGATGTTTCCTCTTTTCGGGAATCTTTAATGCCTTTAGTGTTTTTGAATCGGAAGAAAGCTCGTGAATTTTCCATCCAGACAAATGAAGCTCGTCAAAAATTCATGCAACTAGTCAATCAAAAAATAGAAGAGAAATTTCATAAGAATAATATAAAAGAATTCAATGAACATCTTAAGCAAAAAGATTACTTCACCTATAAAATTGGACATTCTTTTGCTTATTTGAATATTATTACGGGTGAAAGATGGTTCGGTGTGTTGAAATCAATAAATTATACCGAAAATGTTACCGAGCCATTCGAATATGGGATTGAAATCGTCCAAAAAGATGGGCAAAAAGCGATGGTTAAGATAAATCCCTTCGCGTGCAAAGAAGTTCAATTGGCTGTAGGCTCTCAATATAAGTTTAAGAAAGAAGGTATTCTTACCTTAAAGAATGTCAATTTAGAAACATTATATAATCCAAAATCCAAGAAAAAAGTGGAAAACGATACGTATTACAAGTTTATCTATACAGGTGTGGCTGAATTCATTGATTTGAAAGGAAATATTTATAACAAACCTGTGTTCCATACCCGATTTCCCATACCAGTATCTCTGATTAAAGAATACGAAAATCAATCGATATTTCTTAAAAAATCAGGAAGTTTTATTTGTCTTATACCTGAAAAGATCCAATTCAATGAAGAAAATGGAAAAATATCTATTTCTACTCACTATTTCGATGAAACTGTTGCATTAGAGACTTCATCTGATTCTAAAAATTACAATTTGGATTCTGATTCACATGTAATCAAAAAAGAGAAGTTATATTTTTCTGTGCATAACGATAAACCTGAAACAAAAAAACTTGAGACAAGTTTCATCCAGTATTTGGAAAAAGAAAAAATTAGATGTATAATTGTATTAAAAAAGGCAGTAAACAGCGAAATTGATGGATTTATTACTGAACTTCGCTATGATGAAAAATCAACGAATTTGATAACTCATGTAAGAATTAAGTCAATTTTTGAAGAGGAAATGGAAATCTCTTTAAAGAAAATTGATGGCATTTTTCTGAATTTCCCAGCACTAATTGTTCAAAGCAAATCAGAAATTTCCTTATTTACAAAAGTTATTGATAAATTCCAAACCATTTTTCATCCAGAAAGAATATACTCATAGATAGAGGAAAAACGCGAATGAACACATCTGGGATGCTAAAAATTCGAGGAATATTCCGATTATTGCGCGTCAAGCAATATTATAAAAATTTAATCATGTTAGTTGGAATCTTTTTTGCAGGTAAATTGTTCCAATTTTCCCTATATCCCAAAATATTTCTAGGATTTGTTGTTTTATGTTTATCTTCTTCGATTATATATATTTTAAATGATATTCGGGATCTTTCAGCAGATCAATTTCATCCAGAAAAGAAAAAATCAAGACCATTGGCTGCAGGTATTTTATCTGTAAAATTTGCATGGATAATCTTGTTCGTCATCATTTTACTTGACGGTTTAATTCTATACTTTCTGCCTCCATTGTTCCTATTCATGGTTGGGCTGATATTGCTAAATGGACTTTTATATAATTACTTTCTTAAGGATGTTCCTTTTGCAGATGTGATTGGGTTGAGTACTATTTATATCTGGCGCGCTTTAGCTGGATGTATTTTAATAGATGTTTCTATTTCACCGTGGTTGACTATTACGGTCTTTTTAACGGCGCTTCTTCTAGCTACTGGCAAAAGAATCGCAGACTTGTCACTTATTGGGGGAAATAATGCATCTAACCATAAAAAATCGTATCGTGCTTATACCGCGAAGATTTTAGATAAATTTCTGATAATTATAGCAACCAGCCTATTTGTAGTTTATACATTATATTGTGTTCTCGGGCCGTCTGAAGCGACTTCTATTTTTGCATTAGAAAAGAATTTATTGATTTACAGCACACCTATTGCGTTGTTTTTAATATTTCGTTTTATATTTTTGATCAATAACAGTCCAGAATTAGCCAGAAGGACAGAAAAATTGTTTTTTGACAAACAGATGCTAATTGGAGCCATTTTACTGGTTTTATTGATCCTATCTATTTTCTATATTAATTTCGATAATATAGTAAAGTAAAAGGTGTTTTAAAATGAGTTGGAAAGAATTAGGCAAAGTTTACGTTCAAAAAGTTAACCCAAAAACAATATTAGATGATTATGCAAATTTAATGGATTTAATGGAATATTCTAGATATTTTAAGACCACTGAAAAAACTTTAGTAAAATTGAATCTTTCATGGAGTAAGTTTTTCCCCGCATGCTCTTCGCCGCCTTGGCAAGTAGAAGGTGTCTTGCGAAAACTCAAACATGATGGATTTAAAGGTAGAGATATTTTTACTTGTGAAAATCGCACAGTGGTTACAAATATTGCCGAGGGTTTAAAAGGAAACAAATGGGAACCAATTATAGAGAAATATAATGCCTTTTTTGTTCCTTTAACTCGGGTGAAATTTGTTAAATTCAAAAGTAAAATTCCACTGAAGGCTTTGGACTCTAAAATTTTCCCAGAAGGATTTTCAATTCCTAAGTTGTACATCGGGAAAAATATGATTCATTTACCTACCTTTAAAACCCATGGGCATACTGGGGCTAAAGGGGGAGAATTTAATAATAAGAATCCTGAGATGCCGGGTGGAATAACTTGTTCAATTAAAAATGCCTTTGGTGGTTTGCTCACAACACGCCGCCATTTCGCCCATCAATACATGAGTGAAGTTTTACATGATCTTTTAGCGATTGAAAAACAAATTCATCCAAATATCATGGCTATTGTAGATGGAACTGTGGCGGGCGATGGAGCTGGTCCACGTTGTATGATTCCCCGTATAAAAAATTACATCTTGGGAGGTTATGACCAAGTAGCCGTGGATGCTATGGTTGCCAAAATAATGGGATTTGATCCTATGAAACTTCCCTTCATCAAAATGTGTCATGATTCAGGTTTTGGGATTGGTGATCCAGATCAAATAGAAGTTATTGGAGATGAAGGTGCTTCTCGAGAGAATTGGCATTTTAAAGTGGGAAGGAGTATAGTAATTTGGGGAGATCAACAAGTTCGTAAAGGGAAATTGAAATTTTTAGAACCACTTATGCATACTTTCCTTTTTCAGCTGGGTCCAGTAATGTTATCGAAGATCTACCATGATTTATTTTGGTATAATACAGTTGGGAAGAAACGGATAAGGGATTATATGAAAACAGAATGGGGTCAACTATTTCAATCATATCCTTCAAAAAATCCCGAAATGAAATTGAATCATCTTCGTAAAGAATAAATCGGGATAGATAAAATTTAACATTTTTTTCCCTTCTTTGTTCTTGGGTAATTTAATACTTGATGAGCAGGTCTTCGGCCAATAAACATAGCTGCTTTTTCATGTTTTGAAGTCAATTTATGGTTGCCGTTATACGGCCTTTTAGTGGTGTTTGTTTCATTTACTAATAGAATCTCGGAATGGTTTTTGATATCTTCGCCTTGCATTAACCGCCGAATGTATTTTTTGGTTAAATTTATTACCCCATCTCCGATTTTTATTACTTTCATCTGTGTTGGAAAGGTTTGAAATGCTAGTATGATATATTGGTACAAATCTGCTAAATTTGTAATTTCACGACTGTATACGAATACATCGTCGAAAAATACTGCCACTCCAGTCAATCTTTTGCCTGGATCAATTCCAATTGTCATTGTATGAAAATTTTGTAGATTTTTTAAATAGACGAAAGTTCTCAACAAAATTTGATCAGGATTATCATGTGAGTTAACTTCTAATACTGTAATTGAAGAATACCAAAAAGGGGAGATCTTTTCAACATCATCTGAAGTCGTTATTAACACGCGCCAATTGCGGTGAAAACGAGATAAATCATCCAAAGCAATAAATGGAATATCTTCTGCCCGGAATTTACGCGTAATCTGATAAAATAATCGAGCATCATGCATATATATACATATTTCGGGTATTTTTTTCAAGTTCTCACCTATAACAATAACTTTATCTAAAAATTCATTGCTATATATAGTATATTGAAGCGCGAAGTAATAAAAAATGGGATCAGAGCAAATAAACATACCTTTTTCATTTGAACAATTGGCTAGCTTTCTCTTAAAATCACCTTATATTACTATGGTATGGGGAGATGTTGGTGTTGGAAAAAGCACGTTCGCCCTACAGATTGCAAAAATAGTCGTAAAATCTCATAAAAAAAAAGTATTTTATTTAAACACCAAAGAAACTTCCAATTTTTCTATTATCTCCCGGATTTTCGAAATTCCGATATCAGAGTCTTCAACTTCACAAGGTGATGAAATACCCTTCTTCTGCTTTCAAAAAAACACGGTTCAGCAGCAGTTTGAATGTATTTCTCAATGGCTCTTACAAATTCAGCAGCATTTTCGCCTTTTTAATGAAATTTCTATAGGATTAATTATCGTGGATGAAATTTTCAGCAATTACTTGATCGAGCTGCGAAAAGAGCAGACAAATGAAAAACTCAATCGAAAAATGGCGCTAATTTTGGCAACTCTAAGGCAATTGGCAGCAAAGTTCAATATTCCAATTCTTTTAATCAATACATTTAGCATCAAAGAGCATCCTGAAACTAAGCAACTTGTCGCCACTCCTCATGGAGGAAAGATTCTAAATTTCTGGGTCGATGCGGAACTTAAAGTGACGCGCTCGTCTCTTTTACAAGTAATAAATTTCAAAGTAATAAAAGCCCCGTTTTCTACCTTTGTTCCTTTAAATTGGAAATGGAAGTTGAGCGAAACAGGTTTCATCTAAGTTAAGTGGATTTTTGGGCTAACTTGATCAAAATCGCTTTCAACGACTCGATGTCAATGTTAGACTTAATTGCATGAGCTTCAACATGTGTTCTAGCGAAATTAAAACCTTGTGATTTAATAGCGTCTTCAATTTCTTTCATACTCGAAACAGATATTTGTAATTTATCACAAATTTTATGAACATCATAATATCCCAATGGAAATGAGATTTCTTCCGATATTCGTTGCAGAGTTCTTTCAATGCGTGCTTTAGATGGAATAACTTCTTTTGGTACTTCTAAATTAATTTCATTTAACTCTTGTACGAATTTATCTTCGTGAATTTCACCGATCCAAAGTGGTCCGCCAAAATCCAATTTAGATCCGCAATTTGGGCATTGATGTGGAACATTAAGTATATTTAAATCCGTTGTTCCCCGCCAATCACATTTCGCACACCATAAAATATAACCAGTGTTTTGGATATTTGTCCGAATCGCCTCTTCTCCTTTAATAATTTGAACAAACACCCGAATATAATGGTCAAAACTCACTGAAAGCATGGGTTTAATCGCTCTCATCAGAGGATGGGCGTGTTTCGCAATGTAATATAATAAAACACGAAGTCCAACTTCTTTAGAAAAGGTTGAACGGAGGGGAAAAACATTATATTTTCTGATACATGCATTTTTTCCAACTCCAAATAATACGGGAGTATCAGTAGCGGTTATCGCCAACAATCCTTCTTTTTTTATTGCGTGCAGTGCAGGAGAAATAAAAATATTTGGCGTTCCAAAGGGATCAATATCTATGATATCAAAAAATTCTCGTTTTACCTTAGAATTGGTCATTAGATGAAGGCAATCATCATTTGTTAAATAAATGGATTCGGATAGATGATTCAATTCCATATTTTTCCGAATTAAGTGTATTGCCAATGGATTAAGATCATTTGCCGTGATACTGAAAGGTTTATCGAGAAATTTTGCCAATCTTAAGGTTCTAATTCCTGATGCTGCCATTGAATCCAAAATATGGAATGATTCCTCTGAATTTTTTTGCTGTTTGGAATTTTGGAATGCGCGATAGGCAAGAAGTGTTAATGAACGATTAATTTCTTGAATAGGATTATAAAATACGGGCATACTTTTTAACAATGCTTTGCCTCCCGTTGAAAATTCGGCTGGAGAATAGGTATAAAACTTAATTTCACCCTCTTCTGCAATAGATAATTTTGCATCTATTCCCTCGAAACGCATTCCCATAAAATTTAGAATTCATCCCGATTTTAAATCATTATCTATTAAATATGTGGGAAATTGGATGGGAAGCAAAAAAAATCCTTGGTTAAGTAAGCAAAAATCAGATCCTTATTATAAGCGAAGTAAGAATGAACATCATAGGGCGCGTTCATATTATAAACTTCAAGAAATCGATCGAAAATATCATATCTTGTCTGTTAATGGGCGATTTCCAAAAAAAATATTGGATTTGGGAGCAGCACCCGGTGCTTGGATAGAATATACCTCGAATCAGTATCAATCTTTGCCTGAGAAACAACAATCCAAGAAGTTTCAAATTGTGGGAATTGACTTAACTTCTATTCGACCATTTTCTGAATTACCAAATATTAAATGTTTCCGAATGGATATTTTCAAGCCAGAATGTGAAGCGTTTATACAAGAATCTTCACCTTGGGATGTGATTCTTTCTGATTTAGCCCCCAAAACCGCAGGAGATTTTCGGGATGTCGCAATTCAAGAATCAATGGTACAAAAAGTGCTCTATTTTACCCGTTATCTGAAGATCGGAGGAAATATAGTAGTAAAAATATTTCAGAGTGATCAATCAAATGTTATTTTCGAGAAGTGGAAACCCGCTTTTCGATTATTTAAACGAATGAAGCCCTCCGCATCCAGACCAAAAAGTCGAGAGTTATATTTTATCGGAAAAAGTTATATTGGTTTGTAAAAAAGCCATTAAATTACTTTGAAATTTTATCTGCTGGTTTCACTTTTTTTGAATCAAAAATTTGATGAAATGGATTACCCATATAGGGTTCTCCATCAATGGAACATAACAGCCAGTCAGTTAAATATGGGCACTTTTTGGGATTATATTGCTTTTGACCTTCATTACATTTCTTTGTGTAGGGACAGATAAAACAAGGTAAATCATTTAAGGTATCCCAAACGAGTTTTCCTGTCTTAGTTTGTTTTTTCGGGGTAATTCCAAAATCATCAATTTTGGTAATTTGATTAACCCAACGAGATTGGTACATGACTAAATTGGTCCGAATTTTAGGTGGATCTTTCGCTAGCAGTCGTTTGATGGATTTTTCTAATTCTTCAAGGGAAATTTTCAATTTTTCTTGGAGTTCATCCATCACTAACGAATAATTAGGTGCATTGGTTAAAGTCATCAAAATTTGCTTATCAGTTGCAATATAATTAGTTTTTTTGGTTGGAGCTTTTTTAGGGGTTTTAGGTGGTTTTTCAGCCGAAACTTTTTTTGCTACTTTTGTTTTTTTTGAAGAATTTACTTTTTTTTTAGAAACTTTTTTTTTTGTGGTAGTTTTTTTAGATTTCTTAGCAGTTGAAGCTTTTTTCTTTTTAGAAGCTTTTGTTGTTTTCTTTTTAGCCACCATATTTTTTAAATAAATATTCCAAAACTAAAAAAATTTTTTATTGTGTATTTTAATAAATCATTGATAAAGAATTCGGAATTAATCACATGAATCTTGTAAAAAATCCACAACTCAACCCTCAAGAAGTTAAGGAATTGTTGAGTTCTGATATCGGAGAAATCCTTACCAACAAAGAAGTTCAAATCTTAGAGCATAAATATAGTTCACAAGATTACAACCCGAGTCGTGTTTCTCTTCAGTTTGCGCGAGTTAAACAAAAAACAAAAGCAATTCAACCGTTGTTACTGCAAAAGATTGTCTCTGAGAAGAACCGATGGTGGTTTTTAACGGGTTTGGATTTTTTGGATTCAATATTTGCCAGTTCTTATAATCTTAAACCTGGATTAGCTTCGAATTCTTTAATAATGGTTTATGGAAAAGCACGCTCTGGTAAAACTCAAATCTGTCAGACAATCCCCGTCAAGTATTACCGGAATTTCTTTTCCCAGACCAAAAAGTCTCATAAATTTGTGCTATACATAGATACCGAAGGAACATTTCGCCCTAACCGTATTAAGGAAATTGCACAGTTTTCTAAACTGGATGGAGAGCAAATTTTAAATCAAATAATCTCCGTCACTGCCCAAAATTATTCCCAATTCAACATGTTTCTTAAAAAAGTGGAAGATATTTTCAAAACTCACCCAATTCGGTTATTATTGATTGATTCCTTCACTCGAATTTATCGATTGGCCATGGCAGAATCTCCGCAAGATACTCCCTTAATTATTTCCAATATGGCGCAAAATCTCAGGAAAATTCGAAATTGGGCTCAAAAATATAATCTTTTTGTATGTTTAACTTCTCAAGTTTCAAGTCGTCTTGATGAAGGGCATTTTTTCGAAGTTTCCCCCATTTTAGCCACCACTTTAAACCGCTATATAAAATCTTGGATTATGCTTGGAATTAATGATTCTGAAAATGAAATAAGAGGGATTTCTGGACTTCGCTATGCTCATGTCATCAACAGCGATTGTCAACCCGAATCCATTGTAAAATTTTTGATCACAGCTCGTGGATTGGAAAATTACTATGAGTAGCGTACAAATCAACTGCTTTTTTTTCGGTCCAATTCAAATTGTTTGTTCAAAAAGGCTTAAATTTAATTTTTAGTTTTTAAAAGTTGATGAGCGATAATCTGCAATTACAAGTAGGTAAAAAAATTCCTTGGATTTTTGGGTCGAAAATGCGAATTCCAAAGGTAAATTATCCAATGTATCAAGATTCTAAAATGAATTTACCCACTCCTGGAAGAAGCTTTATTTTATTAGTTATATACTTAGTATTGTTTTGGTTAATGATGGGTGGAATTTATATTTCAATTCGTAATCCAATTCCATTGGGATCATCGGGCCAAAATAATGTTTTATGGCTTTATCCGTCAACCAGCGAGGCATTTATTATTGAATCTGTCGTGGCTGCAACTTTAATGTTTATTGGGGGCGCAGGTTTCTTAATGCTGTATAACTCCACCAAACATGCATATAATTACAGTTATAGCATCAAGTTATTAATTATCGCAATTGCGGCGATAGCTTTGAGTTTTGGATTACTTCAATATATGATCGCTGTGAAATCAGGGGATTTACAACAGTAAAAGTAAAAATAATTTCAACGAAAAAAATTTTCTTATATTTTGAATTTTTTTTCTATTCAACTCGTATTATATTGTATTCTCCAAAATCTACTAAAACCCGATGCAATCCTCGGAACTTTTTATCAAACTCTTTATCCCGTGAATCAATTCGCAGTTTACCTTGTGGCAAGGTGGAAACTTTGAATTTTGTTGCAATTATCTGTACGTTTTTCAAGCCGATTTGTTCCAATACCTTAGGGCTTAACTGCAGATTTCCCCGACCAAAAACAAAACCTTGTGCTCCAATTGGCGTAACTACCAACTTTACATTTCGATCTTTGGTTTGAGCAATTAATTCTTCCTCGTTTAAATCTTTAGCCACAATTTTTTGGCGATAGTATAAATCAACTCCCAACAAGGTTTTCGGTTGTTTTATTTTTTGTGCAATGGCTCGGGTGGTGGTGCCAGGTCCCAATAAATAGTACCAATCGGGATAAGTATTTTCCCACTCCATTAAAATCCACTCTGCTATTGAAGCTTGGTTGGCAAATTCTTCTTCAGTGTGCGGACTGGCCATTTTAGAAGGTTGCGAAAGGGTGGGGGAATATGGAACTTTCAAATAGCCGTATAGTCGAGATACCACACGATTATGGCGGAATTCTTCTTCATCAATATCCAAAACTTCGGCTTCTCGCAGGGGTATTTCATTATTCAAGTATTTTAACACTAATTCTGCAGCTTTTTCAGGATTGACCGCAAACACAGAAGAATGAATTTTAACCCCCCCGGGTATTCCCAAACAAGGAATTTCTAAGTCCACACTCTTACATATATCCCGTGCGGTTCCATCTCCTCCGATGAAAACCAGCAGATCTACCGGAATCACTTTCATCAATTGAGCCGCCCAAACGGTATGCTGTGCGGTAGTTTGAAAAAGTTTAGTATTTTGTATTCGAGAATCTTGCAAATATTCATAAGAGAAGGGAAAATTTTTCAGAATCTGTTCGCCCATGATGCCTTGAACGGTAATAAAATGGATTTTTTCTTGAATTGGTTCTAGATGTTCCAAAAATTCTTTTGCTCGTTGCGGGGATTGAATCTGCGCATGATGAAGTAGAGCCTGCTTAATTACTTCTTCACCATCAGAACCTTTCATTCCAATTTTGCCACCCAATCCTGCGATGGGGTTCAGAATAAAACCTATTTTTTTCTTGCTAAACACTGTTTGTTTCATTTCCTTTTTTCCGAAAATTCAAATCAATGCAATGCATACTTTTATTTGAAAATTATGGCCATTGTTCCATTTTGGGTAGATTTTCCCCCATTCCGTCCCTTGTTTAAAGAAATTTGTCAGAAGTTTGGATTCGAAATGGAACTTGAAATAGAAGCACGCAATTTTTTATATCATTATCTTCACCATTCTGATCCACAGGGGTTAGTTGAAGAAATTACCCATTCTGCGAATAGAAAAATAATTTGTTTTATTGGAGCAGGACCGAATTTGGTTTCACATATTCAGAAAATACGGCAAATGTGGAACGCTCAGCGGGATCGATTCTATCTTGTGGCAGCTGATGGGAGTGCGAATGCCCTTATAAGAATTGATCTTTATCCAGATCTCGTCATTTCTGATTTTGATGGTTTATCTGTGCAGCAAATGCAATTTTTGCTACAAAAAGGGGCAATTCTATGTTTACTGGCCCATGGAGATAATTATACCCATATTGAAGGTTATCAATCTTTATTATCATCCGATTTACGTGTGATTGGAACAACACAAGCTCCCGCGATGTATCCAATCATCAATCCTGGTGGTTTTACAGATGGAGATCGAGGGTTATTTCTAATGCATCACCTTCTTCAATTGGATCAGCCTTTTTTTCTCTTTGGCTATGCATTCGAAGGGCCGATCGGGGCCTATTCTAAACCTAATTTCGATCAAGATATGCCGCTAACTCCTTTTAAAAATAAAAAATTGCAAGTTTGTGAACATCTCCTTCACCTTCTTTCCAGCCGTTGGCACCGACAAATTCTTTTTTTCGATGAAGATGAAGTAGAACAAAAGATACGCTGGCTCATATTTTCTTCATGAACCCACAGCTTTTTTTGATTTCGCCTCCTATTTTTATATAACGGTGGAACTATGGTTGAACCAGAAGAAGATACCTCCAGTTGGAAATCATTGAAAAAAATGATTAAAAAAAGCGTTACAGAGGTAAAGAAAAAAA
>Ga0164318_10000514_pt1 | contig 30027 bp, 27 predicted proteins | sample GuaBasSedimGuay9_FD_113734 | JGI IMG/M metagenome (GOLD analysis project Ga0164318, IMG submission 113734) | Subseafloor sediment microbial communities from Guaymas Basin, Gulf of California, Mexico - Guay9, Core 4571-4, 0-3 cm | ecosystem: Environmental > Aquatic > Marine > Hydrothermal vents...
AACATTGTCTATCACGGCCTTGCCGGTCATGTGCTGCTTACCGGTGTCCCAAATGTGCTTAAGGTGCGGATCATTGCCGATATGGAAGACCGGGTTAAGGCAGAGATGGAACGGGAAGGGATCAGTGCGGAAGATGCCCGTATCCTTCTTCAGAAAGACGATGAAGAGCGCAGAAAATGGACCAAGACCCTGTACGGCGTAGACCCGTGGGACAGTTCATTGTATGATCTGGTGGTTCACATCAACAAATTGACCATTTCCGACGCGGTGGATTGTGTGTGCCAGGCCGCCTCAAAAGAAGCTTTCAAAACCACAGAAAGTTACCGGAGGAAGATCAAAAATCTTGGCCTGGCCTGTCAGGTAAAGGCGGCCCTGGTAGATCCCTTTTTTGACGTGGGAGTTACCTGTGAGAGCGGGAACGTGGTTATCTACACCGGGATAAGCGACCGCCAGGTCAACAAGCTCAAGAAACGGGCAAAAGAGCTGGAAAAGGAGATAGAGGGGATCAACAACCTGGAGGTGCATGCGGGGGTGCCCATTCCTGAAGATGCGCTTTAAGGAAACCACTTCCCTCCGGGGACAAATCAAGGCCGGGCTTCGTGAACCCAGGCTCTTTTACGAGAGGAGACGCATTGTATGCCCATAATCATTATTTCTTCTGACTCTTACCGGACGGGGCGGGATATCGGTGAAAAAACAGCGCAGACGATTGGATATGATTACGTGGACCGGGATATCCTGCCGCCGGTGTGTGAAAAGTATGGTGTGCAGGAAGAAAAACTCCTGAAAGCCCTGGAAGAAACACCTTCTTTCCTGGGCCTTTCTTCCAAACTGAGGAGTAAGTATCTTGCTTATATCCAGGAGGCGACTTTGGGCCAGCTCCTAGATGACAATGTGGTGTGTCACGGTCTGGGAGCACATCTCTATGTCCTCGGGGTGTCCCATGCCTTGAAGGTGCGGGTTCTTTCCGAGCCGGAGTCCCTGGCGCGTGAACTGTTTTCGGAAGCATTGACTTCCCCGGACAAGGCCAGGAAAATAATTAAACGATACGAGGAACAGCGGAAAAACTGGTCTTTGAGTGCCTTTAACCTGGATGAGACTGATCCGTCCAACTACGATATGGTTATCAGTCTGGCCCAGATAGACCCGGATGAAGCGGTGAAAACGATCGTTGATACGGCAGCGTACCGGAAATTTCAACCCATGACCTATTCAATCAGGTGCCTCCAGGATAAAGAGCTTGCCAGCAGGGTACGGGTGGTACTCATGGAGAAGTTTCCGGATGTAAAGGTAACCGCGGATAGGGGCACGGTGGTGGTGGAGACCAAGGCGGTGAAGCGGGAAAAGCGCAAAAGAACCGAGGCAATCAAGGAGTTGGCAGGCAGCGTCGAAGGGGTGAGGTATGTAGAGGTACATGTGACCACTGACATTTTCCGGCAGGCCGCAGAAAGCGCACGGTAATGAGAAAGGTCATTAGTCTGTAGGAGCAGGAAAAGGAATTTTGCCTGATCATGGAGAAATACTTTGGCGTGTGAAAGCGCAGAACCTAACAGCCTTCGGCCCAAAACTTGGAAACTATCAAGGAGGATATCATGTCTGAACGGTTGGATGTCATGCTTCTGGATGATGAGCCCATTGTGGGGAAAAGGCTGAAACCGGCACTGGCCAAGATCGGCTGCGATGTGGAGGTTTTTCAGGACCCGAGAGAGGCCCTGAACCGCATCAATGAGAAAGAATTCGATATTGTGGTGACGGACATCCGGATGGATGAGATTGACGGCCTGCAGATCCTGGAAGAGGTTGTCAAGAAATCCCGGCGTACCAAGGTGATCATGATCACGGGATACGCCATGATGGCCGTGGCCCGCGAAGCCATGGAAAAAGGTGCCTTTGATTTTATTGCAAAGCCTTTTAAACCTGATGATCTTAGACAGGTTATCGCCAAGGCCGCGAAGGCCCTTGGATCATCCATAGATTTTGACAGCAGCACTACAGAGAATGGCTAAACTCACTCAGGCGCACAAACTTGAGGGTTACAAATGAACCCGGGGCCGCCACCAGACAAGAACGGGCCGGAGGAAGAGGCACACGTTCTCGACGGGACGTACGATCGAATCAAGGCCGTTGAAGAAGCCCACAAGGCCCTCCTGTCGCGGAAGCGCATCACCATGCGCCTCCAGATTTACGTGAGCTTTTTGCTTGTTTTCCTTTTTGCCGCGGGAATCGCGGTAGCGCTCATCACCACGAGTTCCCAGGTCGCGAGGAAATTGCGCTTCCTGGAGATTACCAACGAGTTCACCTTTGAAATCATACAGGCACGGCGCTTTGAGAAGAACTTTTTCCTTTACGGGACCAATCTCCAGGATGCCCTGGACAATGTGAGTAAGGCGAGGGAGACCCTTAGACGGAATGAAAAGGAATTGAAAAAAATCCTGGGAGATACCTACCGAGCCATCACCACGGATACCCAGAAATACCAGAAGCTCCTTGAGAAGCTTTCTCTCATACAGGAAAGCGATGTATTTACCCCTGACCAGTTCCGAATCAAAAAGCAGGCGGAGCTGGGCCTGAGAAAATACGGCGCGGAAATGGTCACCAAGGCCCAGGACCTCATCAGAAGAGAAAGGGCGGCGGTTTCCAAGATTCTTTCCCTTTCTCGAACCATGCATGTCTATTCCCTTGTTATCCTCCTTATCTTTCTCATTCTTAATGCATCATTTCTGGGAAGCCGTATCCTGGGAAATACCCGCCGTTTTTCAAGATATGCGCAGCGCATCGCGTCTGGGGACTTTACGCCCATTACCCCTGCCAAGCGCTACCAGGATGAATTTACCGATATGGCAATAGCGCTTAACCAGATGATTCTGGAACTGGAAAATCGTGAAGCGGTGCTCGTACAATCCCACAAGATGCGGGCCGTGGGAACACTGACGGCGGGCGTGGCTCACGAACTGAACAATCCCCTGAACAATATCACGATTACGGCACACATGCTTCTCGAGGACTATGAAAGCCTGGAAGATGACGAACGCAAGGACATGATACAGGACATGATCAACGAGTCGGGCCGATCAAAGAAGATCATCAGCAATCTCCTTGATTTTGCCCGGGAGTCCAGTTCACAAATGGAATCCCTTGATTTGACCGAGCTGCTCCAGGAGACCATCGCTCTCGCCTCCAATCAGATAAAGCTTTCAGGCATTAAGATCGAATTCCAGGCAACGGACAATCTTCCCCGTGTGCACGGAGATATTCAGCAACTGGAACAGGTTTTTTTGAATCTTATCCTCAACGCCGTTGACGCCTCTTCCAAAGGGGACAGGATCCAGGTCATCGTACTTCCGGCCGACGATCCGAATTATGTGGCGGTGAAGGTGATCGATTCGGGAAGCGGAATCCCGGAACATATCCTGCCGTCTATCTTTGACCCGTTTTTCACCACGAAAGGCAAGGGGAAAGGGACGGGTCTCGGCCTCAGTGTTTCCCAGGGAATCGTGGCAAAGCACGGCGGACGTATCAGCGTTTCCAGCAAGGAAGGGCAGGGAACAACCTTCACGGTGACCCTGCCCATCACAACAATTCCTGCCAGGATATCAGCTTAGGCGGGGATTTCGCTGACTTCCCACTTCTCATCCACCCACAGGCCGATAACATCACACTCAGGGTATTCCTCGCGCAGCAGTTCGACGGCCTTTCGTGTCTGGGTAAGCTGGGTTTCTTCTGGATTGGGATTCCCCGCGCAGTCATAGTGGCCTACAACCGCGATCCCGCTGGAACCATGCTTTTTAACAGAAATGCCTACCCTGTTCAGTATCGACTCGACCAGTGCAGGGTCCGTCCGGTCGGCAAGGAGGCGATTGGGGCCCGGCTCAGTGATCATGTCGACATAGGTGGCGTCAAATCGTTCTTGAAGATAGGTAATGACCGGGAGTTGCACCCGTCCGTCCATGCAATTAATGGCTGTGTAAAATTTCATTTTTCCCCTCGTGTCCGATCGTGATTTCCGGATCATTGCTCCAATTTGGCCATCAGTTCTGCGGAGACCTCTTTTACACCAGGCCTTCCATCCAGTTCAATCACCTTTGGGACCCCATTATTTTTCGTGGAGAGGTCCTTATAATAATTGATTGCCGCCATAGTTCCTGTTTCCGTGTCGTAATAGATACTGTGCCGCTGGTCAATGGCCGCCTCGTCCTGATCATCCGAGCGCGTTTTCAGCTCTCCTCCACAGACCCTGCACTTGTCGCCGTCCGGCTTAATAGCGTCAATAAAGACATTGTTGGGATGGTTGTTGTCATTGACGCAGAGTCTACGTCCCATGATCCTGTTCTTGGCGATCTGGCGGTCCAGAACGATTTCGATAACGACGTCCACAGCGATGCCTTCAGTTTTCAGGGCCTTGTCCATTTCCTGTGCCTGTGTCAGGTTTCGGGGAAAGCCGTCCAGGAGCCACCCGTTCTTGCAATCGTCTTCTTTCAGACGGTCCAGGATCATGGGGATAGTGATGCTGTCAGGAACCAGCTCGCCCCTGTCGATATAGGCCTTGGCCTGTTTCCCCAGTTCGGTTCCCTCGGAAATATTCTGTCTGAAAATCACGCCGGTTTCAATGTGAGGGATATGGTATTTTTCCTTCACAATAGCCCCCTGTGTCCCTTTTCCACTTCCGTTCGGTCCAAAAAACAGAATATTCATTTTTTTCCTCCTTTTGCGTTGTTTTCTTGTTGTCTGTCGTGTATTGATTGTGGTTTCGCGACTGAGAACGACATCCGAAACCTATTTCAAAAATGCATCCTCTGTCAAGTGGTTATGAGGTGCCGAGAAAGGAAGGCATGAGGTCATGGCCCTTTTGAAAAAGGAGGCCGCTTTGAAGAGCCGCGGTCTCGGTGAAAGAGCCCTTCATGGAGCTCCTTTCCAACTCGTGCTTTGTTGCCCACGCGAAGGTTGTGGGATCCGCAGTATGCGTTTTCCGGGAGACGGGGGTCAAATGGTCGCTGGCAACCATAACCCTGAAGTCATCAAATAATTGAAGACCCTCCAGGATGGGCCCCACGATCTCGGCGTCAAAGACTTCAATGGCCTCAATCTTTTCGGTAAAGTCGCCGTGATGGCCTGCTTCATCAGGGGCTTCCACGTGAAGGAATATGAAATCCAGTTCCTTGAGATGATGAAGCGCTGCCTCAACTTTGCCTTTGAAATTAGAATTCAGGTACCCGGTTGCCCCTTCTACCGCCACTGCCTCCAGTCCCGCGTATATCCCGATGCCCTTAAGCAAATCAACCGCTGAGATAACTGCTCCTTTGAGGGCGAATAGATCAGCGAAGAGCGGAAGTCTGGGGGCTTTGCCCTGTCCCCACAACCAGATGGAATTTGCCTCTGCAAGGCCCTGCTTTTTCCGCAGCAGGTTCACAGGGTGCTTTTTCAGCAGCGGCCATGAGGAACGAATCAAATCCTGGATGGGGCACGTACTTTTCTCAAAAAGATAGGGAGCCATGTTCTGATCAAGTACATCATGGGGTGGTATGGTAGATTCGTCTTCAGGCCCGTTTGTCCACACCAGGAGGTGACGGTATGCAACTCCGGGATGGATATAAATTCCCGGTCGTTCCAGGTCTTTTTTCAAGTCAGCCACAATGGCATTCCCTTCCTGGGTGGTCAATTCCCCTGCGCTGTGGCTGAGCATGGTGATTTCTTTGCCGGAACTTAGGGAGAGGGTTACCAGATTCATTCGGAATGCAACCTGGTCAGGATTGAGGGGTATCCCCATGCTGGCCGCCTCAAGAGGCCCTCGGCCCGTGTGATACTTTGCGGGATCATAGCCGAGCAGGGCGAGATTCGCCACATCACTGCCGGGTTCCATGCCATCCGGTATGGTTTTTACCAGACCGATACGGCAGGAGGCAATACGGTCCATATGGGGAGTTTTTGCCGCCTCCAGGGGAGTTTTTCCATCCAGCTCGGGGATGGGGTAATCCGCCATGCCGTCGCCGATGAGAACTATATATTTGGTCATGATAAATTCCTAGTCTTTTCGCCTTCCGCCTTCAACCTTCTCCCTTCCAGCTCTGTATCGCCGTTGGGGAATCCTTCTTCCACGCGAATGATCACTGTGTTGTCCGTTACAATGTCGAGTTCATCAATGCGCGAAATGGCCCTGAATACGTCATGTTCAATGGCCTCATGCGTGATCATCACCACGGGAACGGCGCCGCTTGTTTTCCTTCCCTTCTGGATGACCGATGAAACACTGATCTGGTTTTCTCCAAGGATGCCGGATATTTTTGAGAGCACACCGGGACTGTCCAGGGCTGAAAAGCGGAAATAGTAGATGCTTCGCAATTGGTCCATGGGGCGCACCACAATGTCCCCGGAAGAGTCCTGATTGCGTCCAACCCAGTGATCCGGACCCTTGACACGGAGCAGAATCTTTCTGCCGACGCTCATGATATCTGAAACCACGGCACTACCCGTGGGCCGTCTTCCTGCCCCCAGCCCGTAAAAAAGATTCGGCCCCACAAAATCTCCTTCAAGATATATGGCATTATATGCTTCGTTTACATTTGCCAGGATATGGTTTTTCGGGATCATGGCAGGATGAACCCTCGCCTCAACCCAACCATCCCCGAATCTGGCAATGGCGAGAAGCTTGATCTGATATCCGAAATCCCCTGCGAATTGGATGTCTTCAGGGCTGAGCGCTTCAATGCCTTCGCGGTAGAGGCTCTCAAAATCTAGAGGAGCGCCGGTGGCCACAGAGAGGAGAATCGCCAGTTTGTGGGCTGCATCGGTGCCGTTCACATCAAGCCTTGGCGGATCCTCTGCGAAGCCAAGGCGAACGGCCTCCTTCACTGCCTTCTCATAGGCGAGACCCTCCCTGGTCATCCTGGTCAGAATATAGTTGGAGGTTCCATTGAGGATACCGACCAAGGTTTGAATATGGTTGGCAGCCAGGCCTCCTTCCAGGGAGCCGAGGATGGGAATGCCTCCGCCCACGCTGGCCTCGAATTCCAGGTGGACTTCGTGCTCCCGGGCCGCACCGTAGATGTCCCGGCCGTATTCTGCCAGGAGGGCCTTGTTGGCCGTGACCACATGCTTGCCGTTTTTCATTGCCAAGAGCATGAACTGACGTGCCTTGTCAAGACCTCCCACCAGTTCCACGACTACGTCGATGTCCGGGTCATCAATTACTTCCATTGCATTAGTGGTGAGGAGCTCAGGATCAACGGCGACGCCCCGGTCCGATGAAATATCAAGGTCGGCAATTTTCTTGACGACAACAGGTGCACCGACACGATCAGTGATGATTTGCGCGTTTTTCAGCATGAGCTCCACGGTACCCGCACCAACGGTCCCGAAGCCGATAATTCCCACGTTTATCTGCGCCATCTTTTCCTCTCCTAGAATATCTGCCTGATGGTCCTGATGGCCTGGCGGATACGATGCGGATTTTCCACCAGGGCAAACCGGACGCTGTCATCACCGTACTGCCCGAAGCCGATGCCCGGTGACACCGCCACTCTGGCCTTCTCAATGAGCATCTTCGAAAATTCAAGAGAACCCATTTCCCTGAATGGCTCGGGAATTTTTGCCCATACGAACATGGTCCCTTTTGGTTTCTGCACTTTCCAGCCCACGCGCCTCAGGCCGTTTATCAGTACATCACGCCGTTCCTTATAGGTGCTCACTATTTCTTCTACACAATCATAAGGCCCATTCAGTGCGATAATGGACGCAATCTGTATGGGCTGGAACACCCCGTAATCCAGATAACTCTTGATTCTTCTCAGGGCTGCCACGATTTTGGGATTTCCTACACAAAAACCGACACGCCAGCCGGGCATGGAATAGCTCTTGGAGAGGCTGAAAAGCTCCACCCCGATATCCTTTGCCCCGGGAATCTGAAGGAAGCTCGGAGGCTTATACCCGTCAAAAACAAGGTCAGCATAGGCGAAATCGTGAACGATTATGATGTTGTGTTCTGTGCAGAAGTCAACAAGTTTTTCAAAAAAGGCCCTGTCCACGATCGCGGTGGTGGGGTTATGGGGAAAAGAGATGATGAGCATGCGCGGGCTTGGCCAGGTCTGCTTGGTGGCGGTGAGCAGGTCTTCAAAAAAATCCCTTTCAGGTCCGATTGGGATGCTACGAAGGTCCCCGCCTGCGATAATGACGGAGTACGGATGAATGGGATAGGTGGGATTGGGTGCGAAGACCACATCACCCGGGCTGATGGTTGCCAGAACCAGGTGCGACAGCCCTTCTTTTGCGCCAATGGTAACGATGGCTTCCTCATCCGGGTCCAGGAAGACATCAAATCGTCTTCTGTACCAATCGCAGATGGCATGCCGCAACTTTGTAATACCCATGGAAGCGGAATAGCGGTGGTTTTGGCCTTTCCGGGCCGCTTCCACCAGTTTGTCGACAATATGTTTGGGCGTTGGTATGTCCGGGTTTCCCATGCCCAGGTCGATAATGTCTTCCCCCCTTCTCCTGGCTTCCATTTTTATCTTGTTCACGGTGGAAAAAACATAGGGGGGCAGCCGACTCATCCGTGCGAATTCCTGCATGTCCATTCTCTCCTTCCTTCATGTGGGTGGATAAGGTCAATTCAGGTTGTTTAGGCTGTGGGCGGTTTCAGAGCAGTTCCAATGCCCACAAAGGTTATTATTCTTACATCAGCAGTATCAAAAAATCAAAAGATAAATGACACTTCGTCTGCCTTAAGATTCTATTGGAACGGTGCCATGTAATGCCAAATTCAAAGTTCCAATGTCAAATCATTGTCCAGGATCAAAAAATCACCAAATCGAGCAAGTTGTGTACTGTTGCGAGTGGGTCATCAGTCTGGTGCGTAAAGGGAACCGGACAAGGATACGTCTTGTCATTTTCGGTTAATCCGGGTTAACAGCCTTCAGTCTTGAGCCTTTACTTATATCTCCAGGGGCTTTTTCCATTCCGGTTCCAGGAGATCCCGCAGGGGCCGATGAGAACGTTGCGTCAGTCCGGGATCCTCGCGCACGATTTTTCCAGCCTCTTCCCGCGCAGCCATGAGCAGAACAGGATTTTCGAATGCGTTCATGAGATCACGCTCACCGAGACCGGCCTGCCTTGTCCCAAGGGTCTCACCCTGTCCGCGCATCTCGAGATCTTTTTGAGCGATTTCAAAACCATCATTGGATCGTGTGAGGATTTCCAGCCGCTGTTTTGCCCTGTCAGTGATATGAGCAGGCAGCATGAGAATACAAACCCCCTGGATAGGTCCGCGGCCGATCCTGCCGCGCAACTGGTGGAGCTGTGCAAGGCCGAAACGGTCCGGCTGCTCGATAATCATCACAGTTGCGTTGGGAACGTGGACACCAACTTCAATGACCGTCGTGCTTACAAGGACATTGATACGCCCACTGCGAAACTCCTCCATGATTTTGTCTTTGACTGCACTGGGGAGACGTCCATGTATCAGTTCAACTCGATACAAGAGACCCAGAAGAGCCCTTAGTTTCTCTGCCATTTCTTTGGCATTCTTCATATCTTGATCTTCTGCAGCGTCAATTACGGGACAGACTACCAGGGCCTGCTGGCCGGCCTGGAGCCTTCTTTTGAGAAACTGGAAAACTTTTACTTTGCTCCTTTTCCCCACGAGCCGTGTAACCACCGGCAACCGTCCTGCCGGGAGGTCCCTGATGGTAGAAATATCCATATCGCCATAAAGAGTCATACCGAGCGTTCTCGGGATGGGAGTGGCGGACATAATAAGGAGGTGGGGTTGGTTTCCCTTCCGGTCAAGGAGTGCTCGCTGATTGACACCGAAACGGTGTTGTTCGTCAATAATCACGAGCCCGAGGTCCGAAAAGGACAAAGCCTCCTGGAGAAGCGCCTGGGTGCCGATGATCACATTAACCCTGCCGGTCTCTATTTCCCTGTAGATTTTCTTTCGTTCCGTTACTGTCAAGGCACTGGTGAGCAGGGCGGGCTTGAAGCCGGCATCACTGCTGAAATCACGGAAAAAGTCTCGATGTTGGGCAGCAAGTACCTGTGTTGGCGCCATGAAGGCAGCTTGTTTCTTGTTGTGGACAGCGACATAAGCGGCCAGGGCGGCGACAACAGTTTTTCCACAGCCCACATCTCCCTGGATCAACCGGCTCATGGGATATGGTGCCCGAAAATCGTGGAGGATGTCGCGGATGGCCGTGTGCTGTCCCTGGGTCAAGGAAAAGGGCAGGAACTTTTCAAATTGCACCTTCAGATCCGGAGGCACCTTCAGGGACGGGATTTGCCTTTGTTTTCGGACTGCCTTTCTGAACAGCAGGTTCAGCATGATTTTGAACGCAAGGTCGAATTGGAGCCTTATATGACCAGGTGTACGCCCGGCATTCAATTCCTGCACAGGGCTTTGTGGCGGCGGCAGGTGGATTTGCCTGAGTGCGCAGGGGAGATCCATGAATGCTCCGGATTGTCGGATGGAGGGTGGCAGGGGGTCTTGGATAGAGTCTCCATACAGCCTCAAGGCCTCGCGAACCATGGCACTGATTGTGCGCTGTGGAATCCCTTCAAGAGGGGGATATACCGGGTTAATCCCGAGGTGCTTTTTTTTGTTGCCGGGGTCGTGGGGTAAAATTTGAGGGTGAATCATCTGCTTCTGACGGCCTTTTACCTGGATTCGACCAAAGGCGAGCAGCGATGAACCTTTTGCTGCCACGGTGAGGAGATGCGGTTTTCGGTAGTGAAACCAGACAAGATCGATCCTTCCTGTATCGTCTTCAATTACAACCCTGAAAAGACGTTTGCGGCTCCCGGGGAACAAATTTTCCCGGGCATTTACAACAGTGCCGGACACCCACGCCTGGTCTCTGTCCTCCGCCCGGCCGATGTCCAGGGACCGGGTTCGGTCTTCGTACTGTACCGGAAAGAAATACAAGAGGTCCAGGACCGTGTGAAGTCCTCTTTTTGCAAGAAGTCGGGAGCGCTTGGGACCAATCCCTTTCAGACAGGACAGTGTTTGGCCTAATTCAGGAATTTTCTCAAGGCATTGCCAAGGGCATTCAATCATATAATCCCATTAACAAACACCTTGTGCCCTGACAAGGGGAAAATGAAAGCAATTGACAATGGAAATACATAAGGAATAGAATACGCATCATAAAACGAGTAGATGCACCGGTAATTTGTCACTCTTCATCATTTCAGGGACCAAGCAAATCATGGGAAAAAAATCAGAACGCGACCAGTACGCTGAGGCAGGGGTGGATATTGATGCGGGAAACCGATTTGTTGAGCTGATCAAGCCCATCGTCAGCAAAACATTCAAGTCCGGGGTAATTACGGACATAGGAGGTTTCGCGGGCATCCATTCCCTGAATGTGGAGCACGCCAAGAATCCTGTACTTGTGGCATCCACCGACGGGGTCGGGACGAAATTGAAAGTCGCTTTTCTGCTGGACAAGCACGACACCATCGGTATCGATCTGGTTGCCATGTGTGTGAATGATATCATGGTCCAGGGCGCTGCTCCCCTGTTTTTCCTTGATTATATTTCGATGGCTAAGCTGGATGTGGTGGTGGCCCAGGAAATTGTAAAAGGGATTGCTGCCGGTTGTTTGGAAGCCGGTTGTTCACTTATCGGGGGAGAAACCGCCGAGATGCCGGGATTTTACGCGGAGGGAGAATATGATGTTGCCGGCTTCGTAGTGGGGCTGGCGGAAAACGAGGAACTACTCGATGGGTCCGAAATAGCTGTGGGACATCAGCTCATCGGCATCGCGTCGAGCGGCCTTCACAGCAACGGCTATTCTCTTGTGCGCAAGGTCTTTTTCGATGGTCTGAACATGTCTGTGAAGGAATATGTGCCGGAATTCGGCAGGACCCTTGGAGAGGAACTGCTTGAGCCGACGCGTATCTATGCAAGGGCCATTAACAATTTGAGACGGGATTTTCGTATTTATGGAATCTCCCACATTACCGGCGGCGGGCTCACGGAGAACCTGCCCCGTATCCTGCCGAAGACCTGTAAAGTGATTATCGACCGGTCTACCTGGACTGTTCCCCCGGTGTTCACCTGCCTCCAGAAGGCAGCGCAGATTTCAGATGAAGAAATGCTCCGAACCTTCAATAACGGCCTGGGGCTTGTCATAGTTGTCAGCGACGAGGAGACCAGTGAGATCCTCTTGCGCCTCAAGGCCATGGGTGAAACGGCGTATCACATCGGCCGTGTAGAGGCGCGTGCAGAGGATGAAACAGCCGTTGAATTCGTCAGGTAGAACGGCTTTTTCTGTTCTTGGAGGGATGAAGGGCGACGCCACCACAATCTGGTGGTGTTCGTTGTGAGAAGGAGAAAACACATGTTTGGACTTGGACCAACGGAACTCATCATCATCCTTGTTATTGTGCTGCTCATCTTCGGGGCCAAGCGGCTCCCCGAGATCGGGAAAGGTATCGGCGGAGCTGTGCGGGAATTTAAGAATATCAAAAAGGATATCAAGGGGGATTCCGCGGCGGAAAGGCAGGATGAAGAAAAGACCTCTGCCGGGAAACAGGAGACATCGAGCATTGAGGCCAAAGTGGCTAACAAGGTCTTTGAGCAGGTACCAGGGGTCAAGAAGGTGATGGATGTGAAGAAAAAGGCTGATAAGATTAAGAATATTGTGAAATAATGGAAACTGAAATGGAAACTATGAAATGCGAGATGCCTGACAAAAATCCTCCTTGTGAAGAAGTGGTGAAAATTCTTGAAACGCACAAGAAAATTGCAGTGGTGGGATGTTCCCCGAAGGCATGGCGGGACAGCCACAAGGTGGCAAAGTATCTGCTCGAAAAAGGGTACGAAGTGGTCCCGGTGAACCCTGGGCAGCGGGAAATCCTGGGAAAGACCTGCTACAAGTCATTGAGAGACATTCCTTGCGGTGTGGAGGTGGTGGACATCTTTTTGAACCCGAAGCGTGTCCCTCCGGTGGTTGAGGAGGCAATTGAGATAGACGCAAAGGTGGTGTGGATGCAACTTGGAGTCGTGGACAATGTCAGTGCCGGAAAAGCCAGGGAAAACGGACTCCAAGTTGTTATGAACCGCTGCATAAAGGAAGAACACAGGAAGATGCCTCCGCGGAAATGAGCCTCGTCACTGTTTATAACCTCTCTTTATTTCTCTCAGGCAGAACCCTCTTTGATTCCATTGGATTCCAGGTGAATCCCGGCGACCGCATCGGTCTGATCGGGAGAAATGGATCCGGAAAAACAACGCTGTTGCGTCTGCTCGTGGGAGAAAGGAGCCCGGACGAAGGAGAGGTCAGGGTTCAGAAGGGCATAAGCATGGGGTATCTGCCCCAGGATTTGAAAGAGGAGCTTTCGGGGGGACTGCTCAGCTATGTATTGGATTCAATTCCGGGCCGTGCAGCACTTGCGCGGGAGCGCGAACGTGTGGAACAGGCCCTCGGCGAGGCCTCTGATCGGGGAAGACAGGCGGCTCTCGCGGAAAACCTTGCAGATATTCATCAGCGGCTCGATCAAATATCAACCCGTTTCCCCACCCACGAGGCGGAAAAAATCCTGCTAGGGCTCGGATTTTCCGAATCACAGTTTGCATCCGACGTTTCTATTCTCAGCGGGGGATGGAAGATGCGCGCCGCCCTGGCTGCGCTCCTCTACCGCCGCCCCGACATCCTGCTCCTGGACGAACCAACAAATCACCTGGACATTCCCTCGGTACACTGGCTGGAAAAGTTCCTGAATGAATTTTCAGGAGCCATGGTCCTGGTGTCCCATGATCGGGATTTTCTGAACCGCTTGGTGCGACGTATTATCAGCTTCGGAACCGACGGGATGCGGACCTACAACGGGAACTATGATTTTTACCTGAAAACGAGGGAACTGGAAAGACGCGCCCTGGAAGCAAAGGCGAGAAACCAGGAACAAAAAATAAAAGAGGCCAGGAAATTTATTGAACGGTTTCGAGCAAAGGCATCGAAAGCCCGGCAGGCGCAAAGCAAAATAAAGCTTGTTCAAAAAGAATCCCTGGTGCAAACCCGCAAAAAAGAAAGGACCATGCATTTCACCTTCCCCCCTGTCAAGCGGAGCGGGAAGGACGTAGTTTCCATTCAGGGCCTCACAAAGGGTTTTGATGGAAAACTTCTTTACAAGGGGATAGATCTGAATATTTCCAGAGGAGATCGGGTGGCGCTCATCGGGCCGAATGGGTGCGGGAAGACGACCCTCCTCAGAATGGTGGCTGGGGAACTCGAGCCTGATAAGGGCAGGATTGTCCTGGGGCATGAAGTTTCTTTAAATTATTTCGCCCAGCACCATTCTGATATGCTGATTCCCCAGCGGACAATCATGGAGGAAGTGTCCCAGGTTGTCCCTCATGAAACGATTAGTTTTGTGCGAACTGTTTGTGGAAATTTCCTTTTTTCAGGAGAAGAGGTAGACAAACAAGTAGCCGTTCTTTCGGGAGGAGAGAAAGCGAGAGTTGCCCTGGCAAAGCTCCTGGTAAACCCCGGTAACTTTATGGTCATGGATGAACCCACCAATCATCTGGATATTGCTTCGTCGGAGATCCTGATTGAGGCCCTGGAAGAATATGAAGGGACCTTGCTGTTCGTTTCCCACAACCAGACATTTGTGAACCGGCTTGCCACCAAGATATGGGATATTCAAGACGGAGTCATAGAGGAATACCCGGGCACCCTGTATGAATACTATGAACACCTCGCCCGCAGAGAAAAGGATGTCAGTTCCCGGGAGGATGGGCAGGTGAACGGCGGGGGAGAGCGGAGCTTGGACGCACGGGTCAAGGAGTGTGACCGCAAGGCAATGCGGAGGGAGAGGGCCGAGAAACGGAGGCTGCTCAGCGAGATGATTAATCCCCTCATAAAAAGGCTTGAAGACATGGAAGATGAAATAACCCGTCTCGAAGGTACTGAGGAAGACCTGGAAAAGGCTATGACCGACCCCGCGGTCTTAAAGGACAAGGAAAAGATTATTCCGCTTATGAAAGAATACAACGCAGTAAAGAAAAACCTGGATGACCTGCTCCTGGAGTGGGAACAGTGTCAGGAAGAGTTGGCAATGAAAAAGAGGATGCTGGAGGGATGAGAGGGTGATCCAATGGAAATAGATGCAGCACATAAAGCCCTGCTGAAGGAAATGGGACTGAAGGAAGAGGATTTTGCACTTTTCGATGAAAAGTTTGTTCGATACGAGTTTGATGCGGAAAAGGGCGTTCGTCTGTATGATCCGTACTACTCCACCTCGTACAACGAGTACATCGGCATAGACGGGTGGAGTGCCTGGAGCAGTGAAAATGATACGTTTCAGACCGATATTTTGAAAAAGTCCCGGGAAAGACTGGAAAAGAAAAAAGGAAAAACTGCGGGGCGGGACAACGCCGGTCTTGGTGACGCACTCAGGAAAAAATTTCCCGAGCGGGCCAAGCCCGACCCAACGTGATCGTCACTCCCGGATTTCTCTCCATTCTCGTTAGGCGCCATGGTAATGCCTGGAATTACGCGTTCATCCTGGCCGTAAGCCGGGGAGCCCTACTTTTGTGCACCGAGCAGCCCGGTAATGGCATTGGTGGTGTCTTCAAGCCGATCAATCATGGTCTCGATGAGGGATTTTATCCGGGGCGAAACGTTTGCATATGCGGCAAAAAGGCGGTCCCGGTCCAGAACGCCCACCTGGACGGGTCCATCCGCAACAACGGACGCCGTCCGCAGGGCCTCCCCCTTGTGAAACATGGCCATTTCACCGAAAATGGCGCCTTTTTCCAGGGTGTCGACGGAGATGAACCCTTTTGGGGCTTTCTTGATTACCTTGACCTTCCCCTGGAGAACCACATAGGCCCAGTCGCCTTTACTTCCTTCTTCAATGATGACAGCTTGATCAGGATATTGTTCTTCTTCTACCACATATCCGAGTACTACCGGATCGATCGTCATCCGTAACTCCTCCTAGCCGATTTAGCCCGCTTTTTTACGGGCCTTCGTATGTCATTTCCGGTTTATTCGGGTTAGGGCATGAGAAAGAAGCCCAGGGTTTTTTTTGCTTCTTCCGTTATGTTGCCAATAGCCATACCCAGACGAATCCGACCGGGCAGGGTGCTTTTCGTGACCGTCACGATTTTCGCATCCACTTGCACTTCCTTCCCGTTGGGAAGTGTCGCTCTTACACGGAACACCTTCCCCGGTTCGTGGGGAAATTGGAGGTTGTTCCTGGAGCTTACATCCAGTCCAAGGCCGCTCAAACTGATGTTTGTAAGTTTACCTTTGAGCCATGCAGCCTTTTTGATGTCCAGGGGGCGGTATTCACACAACGTGTCAATTTCTTTTCGATAATAGGAGCGCTGAGACGCGGCTGTCTCCGGCTCAACCTGTTTCTTGAAGCCCTTTGTTCCCAACTGGCTGATAAATTTGTTCATGCGAATCAAACGTCCCAGGACCTGATCGGAAATATACCTGATAATAGGTTCCATTTGATCGTACTCCCGGGTAAGGCGGGACGGATGCCAGACTTCCACCTGGGTGTCCTCGAGGGCACGTGCTGAAGCGGTACGTGGCTCAATATTCCTATTCAAAAAAGTTACTTCTCCGATGATTTCACCAGGGCTGAGCGTGGCAAGGCGGACTTCCTTATCACCGGACTGGATGGTTATAGCCACCTTCCCCTTGAGAATGCGGTAAATGGAAATACCATAGTCCCCTTCTTTTACAATGAGGTCACCTTTCCTGAATAAAAGCTTCAAATTCGGAGGTAGTGGGTGCTTTTCGTTCATTTTTCGGACCTTTCGCCTGAGTTTTTCCTGTTTTTACCAGTTTCTAGTTGCCAAGTCACCCTTTTTTCCGGGAGACTGTGGAGCATATGTTGTTCCCGCCAGGGAAAAGACACTGAAATCCTGATCGGACTATGGTACATATAAAAAATGTAGTGCCATCAAAAATCATTGCGAAAGGTGAAGATACAGGTGCATATCGCGCGGTTCATACAGGAGATAACGCGGGAAAAGGAGTTTGCTGATATCATTGCCTATCAGCACTATCTCCCTGCCAGCGATGCCCGGTTCGGGCCTTCCCTTTCCCTTTCACCGGAAATCTCTCTCCTGTTACATCGGCTCGGTTTGAAAAAACTTTATACCCATCAGGTAGAGGCCTTAACTTTCCTGCAGCAGGGCGCGAATGTACTGGTATCCACGCCAACGGCAAGCGGGAAAAGTCTCATTTACAATATTGCGGTACTGGAAGAGATCTTGCGTAATCCTGGGGCAAAAGCGCTGTACTTGTTTCCGTTGAAGGCACTGGAGCAGGATCAGCTTAAGGTCCTCCAGCAGGGGCTGATGGCCATGGGATACGCAGACAGGATATCAGCCGGTATTTACGACGGTGATACGACCCCCTACAAAAGGAAAAAAATCCGGGCGAATCCTCCCCAGATCCTTTTCAGTAACCCTGATATGCTCCATCGCTCGATTTTGGCCTACCATCAGTCCTGGGAACCCTTTTTAAAAAACCTGTCTTTTGTGGTCTTGGATGAAGTACACACCTACCGGGGGATCTTCGGATCCCACCTGAACCAGGTTATTCGGAGGTTGAAGCGAAGCTGTGCCCGATACGGTTCGAAACCGCGTTTCATCCTTTCGTCAGCCACGGTGAGCAACCCGGCAACCTTCGGGCGGAGTCTCATCGGAGAGCCATTGGAAGTCATCGAATCGAGCGGATCGCCGAGGGCCGGCCAGCATTTTCTTTTCATGAACCCGGCGACAAGTGCCAATTTTCTTGCTGCAAGGCTTTTTCTCACATGCATGCAACGCGGTTTCAGGACCATCGCCTTTACGCAGTCCAGGCACGTGACTGAATTGATCCATGTCTGGGTGTCGCGTCTTGCTCCAGGGCTTCGGGGAAAATTCAGTTCCTACCGGGCTGGTTTTCTGCCGCAAGAGCGGCGTGAAATTGAGCGAAATCTGGCTGCAGGCAGGCTTCTTGGAGTGGTGTCCACCAGCGCTCTCGAGATGGGTATCGATATCGGCTACCTCGATATCTGCCTTCTTGTCGGCTATCCGGGAACCATTATCAATGCCTGGCAGCGGGGCGGACGGGTGGGACGTTCCGGCAGGGAATCGCTGGTTGTCCTCCTTGCAAAGCCGGATGCCCTGGACCAGTATTTTATGAAGCATCCTGATGAATTTTTCAGCCGTTCTTATGAAGCGGCCATACTGGACCCGGACAACCTTTATGTCACCAGGGCACACCTTGCCTGTGCGGCGGCTGAAAAGCCACTCACCATGGAGGATGAGGCCTTTTGGCCTGCCGGGCTGGGCGACCACCTGGAAGTCCTGGAAAGAGAAGGCGTGCTCAGCAGAACCGCGGAAGGGGAACCCGCATGGTTCAGCACCCGGAGGAACCCCCAGCTCCATGTGGACATCCGCTCGGCAGGCGCGAGCTATACGATCTTTGAGAAGGCAACGGGCCAGGCCGTAGGGACGGTGGATGGGCTCCGGGCATTTAAAGAATGCCACCCGGGGGCGGTCTACCTCCACCGGGCAAAACAGTACGTGGTGGACCGCTTGATTCTTGATAAGAAAGATATCGTGGTCCATGAATCGGATCTGAAATACTTTACCCGTGTGCGTTCGGACAAAGAGACCGAGATCCTGGAGGTGGAGCGGAGCATGCCCAAAGGGCAGTTCGTGGTCCGGGAGGGGCGGTTGAAGGTTACGGAACAGGTGACCGGATATGAAAAAAGGGCGATTCCTGGGCAGGAACTCATGGGGGTTTTCCCTCTGGATCTGCCTTCACAGACTTTTGAAACGAGGGGCCTGTGGATTGAGATCGAGGATGTATTCAGGCAGTTCGTGGAAGACAAGGGGCGCCATTTCATGGGGGGAATTCATGCCATAGAACATGCCGCCATCGGAATCTTTCCGCTTTTTGCGCTCTGCGACCGGAACGACATCGGAGGAATCTGTTACCCGCACCATCCCCAGGTGGGCAAGGGTGCAATATTTATCTATGACGGCCATGCCGGAGGGGTCGGGCTCGCGAAACGAGGCTATGAAGTGATCCTTGAACTCCTGGAAAAGACCCTGGATCATGTGAAGAACTGTGAGTGTGAAGAAGGGTGCCCTTCCTGCATTCATTCGCCGAAATGCGGATCAGGGAATAAACCCCTGGATAAGCAGGCTGCTGTGCTGCTCCTGGAGTGTCTCCTGGGACATATCCCCATAAACAAGATTGCTTCCGGGGTGGAGGCAGCGGATGAGCCGCCGCTCACCCTGGAGGCTCCTTCTCTCCGGGAACGGAAAGGTCCCGGGATTATGTACCTGGATCTCGAGACCCAGAAGACAGCAAAGGACGTGGGCGGCTGGAATAAGGCTCACCTAATGCGGGTATCGGTGGTGGTCGTATACGATTCTCTTGACAAGGCCTACCATATGTTCCATGAGGACGAGATCAGTGGACTTTTCAGCTTTCTTGAGCGTGCAGACCTGGTTGTGGGGTTCAATATCAAGGGTTTTGATTACAAGGTCCTCTCGGCCTATACGCCGAAAGACCTGCAAACCATCAGGACGTTTGATATTCTCGATGATGTGCACCGGAGGCTTGGTTTTCGGCTGAGCCTCGATCACCTGGCCAAGGAGACCCTGAAGCAGGGGAAGAGTGCAGATGGTCTCAAGGCCGTCGAATGGTTCCGGCAGGGAGAAATGCAAAAACTTACGGAATACTGCAAGCGGGACGTGTCGGTGACAAGAGATCTCTTTATGTTCGGTCTGGAACACGGTTATCTTGTTTACCGGGAGAAAAAGACGAAAAGGAGATTGCGCCTGCAGGTTGACTGGGACTTGGAAAGGTTGCTAAAGTAGCCCCGTGGTCAGAATGAACAATGTTCTGCTTTTTGCGACGAACAACAGACAACATGCAACAGACATATTTTTGGGAGTTTTATGAAAGCGTTCGAATGTAAGATGTGCGGGGCCTGCTGTTATGGTGAAGGAGGTATTTTCCTTACCGGAGAAGAACAGGTGAGAATCGCCGGTTTTCTCGGGATTTCAGTAGAACATTTTGTGCATGAATACTGTGAAACAAGGAACCGGCGGCTTTATCTGAAAGTGGGATTGGATAAGTTTTGCATATTTTATGATCAGGAAAAAAGATGCCTCATCCATTCGGTGAAGCCACAACGTTGCATATTATGGCCGTATTATCCCGCCATCGTTGGAGATGAAGAAACCTGGGAACAGGCAAAAAATGGGTGTCCCGGAATCAATCCGGACGTATCCTTTGATGATTTCGTCAAGGAAGCGGGGAAATGAACCTGTTACACAGGCTCATTGATCTTGTTTATCCGCCTCGGTGTGCAGTATGCCGAACACTTCTCTTACAAGATGCTCATGGAGATGAAAAAGGTTGTCGGAGGGTATGCTCCCCCTGTCTTGCGGGTTTTCATGCCTTGAATCAGCCCTATTGTACAATTTGCGGGCGCCCTTTTGCGTCTTCAACCGGCACCGGCCACGTTTGCGAGAGCTGCCTCCGCAAGCGGCCTGCTTTTCATGCGCTGGGCGCTCCCTATCTCTATGAAGGATCATTGCAGAGAGCTATTCATTCATTCAAATACGGGGGAAGAAGTGACCTGTCAACGTTTCTGGGACCCCTTCTCTCTTCCTTTGCGCGGGGATGGGCCCCGGCCGAAAAGGTCTCTTTGGTTATGCCTGTTCCACTTCATCCCAGGCGACTCCGTGAGCGTGGTTTTAACCAGAGCAAGCTCCTTGCATGGTATGTGGCGAGAGGGCTGGGGGCAGGGCTGGATTTTTTGTCGCTCAGGAGAGTAAGATACACCCAACCGCAAACCGGGCTTGGAAAGGCGGACAGGCGGAAAAATGTGCGAAAGGCATTTGCACTCAGGACAACAGGGCCGGTTTCAGGCCGAACAGTTCTCGTGGTGGATGATGTGGCTACCACCGGCAATACCCTGAACGAATGCGCGCGAGTGCTCCTAAAGGGCGGGGCGGAAACGGTCCTTGGCCTAGTGCTGGCGAGAACGCCAAACCCGGCGTTCTGAGCCCGATCATTGTGCCCGGAGAGCAGGATACACGCGCAGTAGAACAACGGTCATTTCATTGGGAGATAGCGATGTTTGTTGGCCATTACTGGGAAAAAATAAAGTCCCTGGAAGAGGTACAGCGTGAATGTGCTGATCTCAGAGCTGCAGGAAAAAAAATCGCCTTTACCAACGGATGCTTTGATATCTTGCACCCTGGGCATACCCGGTATCTTTATAAGGCGCGAGCGTCAGCTGATTTTCTCGTTGTGGCCTTGAACAGTGATGCCTCATTAAAAGCCCTGAAGGGACCGGGAAGGCCTATTTTGCCCGAAGAGGCAAGAGCGGAACTTCTTGCGGCCCTCGGCTTCGTGGATGCGGTTGTGATTTTTGATGAAGACACTCCATTGAAGTTGATAAAGAAACTCCTGCCGGACGTGCTTGTGAAAGGAGCGGATTGGTCTGAAGAAGAGATCGTGGGCGCTGACGTAGTAAAAGAGGCCGGGGGGGAGGTTAAACGTATCCCGGTAGTAGAGGGGTTCTCCACCAGCAGTATTGTTGAAAGGATCGTGGCATCTTCCGCTGAAACCTAGGAGTTGACAAGTCGTAGGGAAAATAATACTCTTCGTAAATATTTTTCAATTGAGTTTGCTTTCCTCTCTTTTACCGTACCGCTTCACTGTTTCGACACATTGAGATCCAATAAAGAAAGGCCTTCAGATGGCTGCGCAACTTTCATTACATGATGTAACAAAGACTTTTGGTGATGTGAAGGCTGTTAACAGGGTTTCCCTGGATGTTCAGCAGGGGGAGTTTTTGACCCTTCTGGGTCCCAGCGGCTCAGGCAAGACCACTACCTTAAACATGATCGCAGGGTTTGAGATCCCTACCTCGGGGCAGATTCTCCTCAAAGACAGGGATATCACCAGTGTTGCGCCGAATAATCGTGGAATCGGCATGGTTTTCCAGAACTATGCCCTTTTTCCGCACATGACTGTTTTCGATAATATCGCGTTTCCCCTCAAAATGCGAAAGGTCCCCCGCCAGGAGATACGTGAACGAACGGAAGAGGTGCTGGAGCTGGTGGAGCTTCCCGGATTTGAAAAACGATATCCAAACCAGCTCAGCGGAGGACAGCAGCAGCGAATCGCCCTGGCCCGAGCTCTTGTATTCCGTCCCGACATCCTGCTCATGGACGAACCCCTTGGAGCCCTTGATAAAAAACTGAGGGATCACATGAAGCTGGAGATCAAGCATCTCCAGGAATCCCTGCATATCACCGTTATCTATGTGACCCATGACCAGGAAGAGGCCCTGACCATGTCTGACCGAATCGCTATCATGAACAACGGTCAGATTGTCCAGCTGGATAACCCTGCGGAACTCTATGAGGCGCCTGCAAGCCTCTTCGTTGCGGACTTTATTGGTGAGTCCAATTTCCTGGAAGGGAATATTTCTGAAATAGATAAGGAAAAGGCGTGTGTGGAAGTGACACAGGATATCAAAGTATGGGTGGAAAAATTGCCTGACCTCCAGTTGGGAAAGAAACTAACCGTGGCAGTGCGGCCAGAAAAAATACAGGTATTTCCCGACAAAAATGGGCCCGGTGAAAGGATCATCAATTTCTTTCCGGGACAGGTAGAAGAGGTCATTTATGTGGGTGAGGCAAATGTGTATCGGGTGAGACTGCACCCTGATGTGGTCTTGAAAGTCAAGGTTCAGAGTGCCGGCACAATGCACAGGTACAGGAGGGGCGACAAGGTCGTTGTGGGATGGCACGTGCCCCACGGTCTACCTCTGAAGTAGATCCCTTTGGCATAAACCCTCAAAACAAAGGAGGCAGAGAATGGGAAAAAAGAAAGGTATGACCAGGCGTGAATTCCTTCTATCCACAGGTGCGGCCACCGGCAGCGCCCTGGTGGCGGCCTCGGTTGGTCCCTTTGTGCATACCACTATGGCAAAGGGGAAGACGCTGAGGATCTGTTCCTACGGGGGCTCGTACCAGGCATCCCAGAGGAAGGCTTTTTTTCAGCCTTTTGCCGACAAGTTCGGGGTTAAAATCGTCGAGGCCTCGGGACCGGACATTGCCAAGATCAAGGCGCAGGTGGATAACAAGCAGTATGAGTGGGATGTGGTTGATCTCGAGACACGTCATATCGCCCGGGGAGAGCTTGAGAATCTGCTGGAACCGATAGACACGAGCGTCGTTGACCTTTCGAGAATCGAGAAAAAGGCTATTCGGAAGTGCGCGGTGGGGAATATTTTCTGGACCACTTCCCTGGCCTATAACAAGAAGGCACTGGCGGGGAAGAAAGCGGCTGGGAACTGGGCGGATTTTTGGAATGTGAAAGATTTTCCCGGGCCCCGGGCCCTGCAGGACCAGGCCCCGTTCAACCTCGAGTTTGCCCTGATCGCAGATGGGGTGCCCATGGATAAACTCTACCCGTTGGATGTGGAAAGGGCATTCAAGAAGCTTGATCAAATCAAAGACAGCATCACTGTCTGGTGGAAAAACGGTGCCCAGCAGATCCAGTTGCTCACCAGCGCGGAAGCGGTATATGCCTCGGCCTGGAACGGAAGGGTCAACGTGGCGCAGAAGAAGGGTGTGCCGCTGGAGATAGTGTGGCAAGGCGGGTGCCTGGATCTTGACTGGTGGTGCGTTCCCAAGGGCGATCCCAACCGAGACCTTGCAATGAAGTTTATCGATTTTGCCATATCGGCAAAGAGGCAGGGTGAGCAGATGCAGAAGTATATTGCCTATGGACCCACGAACAAGGATTCCTTCAAGTACATCACCTCTGAACGGGCAAAGGAACTTCCGTCCTACCCGGAAAACCTGAAAAAACAGTTTCAGCACAATGCAGACTACTGGGGCCCGAAGCTTGCCCCCTTGACTGAAAAATGGAAAACATGGATGATCTCCTGATATGACCGGGAGGCCGGAATAATGAGAACACCCTACATTCCGGCCTCCCAATGCACCAGAGGAAACATGGGGTAATATGGAAACTGGATCCTTTTCTTCAAATGGGGCACGGTTATGGCAAAAGGCGGGCTTCAGGCATTTTCTCCTGGTGTCGCCCGCTATGGTTGCACTGCTCCTCCTGTTTGCCTATCCCATCTCCAGGATATTGATGAAGAGCCTGTTTGATCCCCACTTTACCCTCAAACATTACGCGTATTTTTTTTCAAGTCCTTTGTACATCCGGGTCATGTGGATAACCATTGAACTGAGTCTTTTGACGACCTTCACGGCCCTGGTGATTGGGTACATCCTCGCCTATGTGCTGAGAAGGGCACGCCCCGGAATACGCAATATCTTTCTCCTGGCCATTGTCCTGTCTTTTATGATCAGCCTTCTTGTCCGGAACTACTCTTGGATCCTGGTGCTCCAGAGAAATGGCGTGATCAACATCCTGCTCAAGTATTTCGGAATCATTGACCAACCCGTGAAGCTGCTTCACAACAAGTTCGGCGTAGTGGTGGGCATGACCCATATCTTCGTGCCGTATATTGCCTTCCCCATCTACAGCGTCATGATGGGCATGGATTTGAACCTTGAAAAGGCGGCCCAGAACCTCGGCGCCAGCCGCTGGCAGACTTTCTGGAAGGTCACATTTCCCCTGTCTCTCCCGGGCATAGGTGCGGGAGCGCTGCTGGTTTTCATTATGGCCTTGGGTTTTTTCATTACGCCGGCACTCCTTGGCGGACGTAAGGAACAGATGCTTTCGAATCTTATCCAGATCCAGGTAGTGGACCTCCTCAACTGGCCCTTTGCCTCTGCCATGTCAACTATCCTGCTGATTGTGACGCTGGTGATTTTTTTCATCTACAATCGTTTTCTGGGAGCTGAGCGGCTCTGGGGTGGGATAAAGACATGATCGGGAAACGAGGGCAATCAAAACACTGGCATGATCCCCTACACATTGGGTGGCCCCTGTGGGTAATATCGGGCGCAGCCGTATTTTTCCTTATCGTACCAGTACTTCTCCTGGTTCCCATGTCCTTCGGGTCGGCTGAAATCATAGAATTTCCGCCCACCAAGTTCTGCCTGGATCAATACCGCAAGTTTTTCAGTCATCCGATGTGGCAGAGCGCGGTCCTGGTTTCATTACAGGTTTCGGCGTTGACCGCCGTCTGCTCCACCACCATCGGCCTGTTGGCGTCTATCGCGCTCGTCTGGGGTAAGTTTAAGGGCAAAGGATTTGTTACGGGATTTATCCTTTCTCCCATGATTGTTCCTTTGATCGTCCTGGGCCTGGCTTATTACGTTTTTCTGGCAAAACTTGGCCTGATCGGAACAAAGCTGGGCCTGATCATTGCGTATACGCCATTAACATTGCCCTTTTCGGTGCTGCCGATCTCAGCGACCCTCAGGGGATTCGATCGATCCTTGGAGCATGCGGCATTGAATCTGGGGGCGAACCGGTTTCAGACGTTCATGAAGATCACTGTGCCCATCATCCGGCCGGGCGTTATAACCGGTGCACTTTTTGCGTTCATGATTGCCTTTGACGAGGTGGTGATTGCTCTTTTTATCTGCGGATCCACGGCGGTCACCCTTCCCAAGAAGATGTGGGATGTCATTCGGTACGAGATCGAACCTATGCTCCCCGCTATATCCACTTTGCTCTTGCTCCTGGCAGTGGTTTTTCTAATTACCACCGGCCTGCTCCAGAAGCGTGTTGCCCGCCGTATGGGAGGCAGGTAATCAAAAAACACATCTTGTCATTCCCCGCAAATTCTGGTAGTAGTAACAATATGCGCCCATAGCTCAGCTGGATAGAGTGACGGACTACGAATCCGTAGGTCGGGTGTTCGAATCACCCTGGGCGCACCATTTTAATACAATATATTGGGGAGTTAGGCAGTTGTGCAAAATTGACCTAGCTCCTCATTTTCTTTTGTGTGAGAGTCCACGTGAGAATTCTGGGTGGCCCCATACACATACATTTATGGGGATTTTGCAAATACACCGCGTTGTGCAAGATGTTGAAATATGCTTTATGGACGTATAATGTGAGTATCATCACATTATACGTCCATAAAATGTGCAGTAATACACATAAATATACCGAAATATCTTGACAACGCTTCGCTTTCATGGTTATGTTCACTGTTATGAAACGAGACATATACAAAGAGTTGGTAGCATGGAAGTCTTCTTCCAGGAGGAAGCCACTCCTTCTCCAAGGTGCCAGACAAACAGGAAAGACCTTCATTTTGAAGGAATTCGGTCACCATGAATATGAAAATGTCCTCTACTGCAACTTTGAGGAGAATCCAGGTCTTGGACAATTTTTTATGCGCGATCTGGACCCGGAACGAATACTTTCTGAGCTCTCTCTTTACCTGAATGTGGAAATCCGTGCAGGGGTTGATCTGGTTATTTTCGATGAGATCCAGGTTTCAAATCAAGCGCTGAATTCTCTGAAATATTTTTCTGAAAAGAGAAATGATTTTCACGTGGTGGCGGCGGGTTCTCTTCTGGGCGTGAAGTTGTCTCGTCCCGGATCTTTTCCGGTGGGAAAGGTAAATTTCCTCCATCTTTATCCCATGACATTTCTGGAGTTCCTTGATGCAATGGGGGAATCCAGGTACCGAGAATTGCTTGAGGATATCGAAAGGCCTGATCCGCTGCCCGAGGCGTTTCATTTACATCTTATCGATCTCCTTCGCCAGTATTATTTTGTTGGTGGTATGCCGGAATGCGTCGGATGTTTTTCGGAAACGGGAAATGCACCGGAGACCAGGAAGATCCAGGAGGAGATCATCAAGTCCTATGTGTTGGATTTTGCCAAGCATGCCCTGCCGGCTGATATACCCAGGCTGACGCAGGTTTGGGACTCTATCCCCAGACATCTGGCAAGGGAAAACAAGAAATTTGTTTTCTCTGCAGTCAGGAGGGGGGCACGCGCCCGGGAATATGAGCATGCCTTGACCTGGCTGGAAGATACCGGTTTGATTAACCGGGTACATATGGTTGAAACACCCAGAATTCCCCTCATGCATTATGCGGACAGCAGCTCTTTCAAGGTGTATGGGCTTGATGTGGGGTTACTGGGCGCCATGGCCAGGGTACCCGTCAATCTCCTGGCCCAGGGAGAGCGGCTCTTCAACGAGTATGAAGGCGCGTTTGTGGAGAATTTTGTTGCCCAGGAACTGGTTTCTCATTTCCACAAGAAGCTCTACTACTGGCGGAGCAAAGGCGGAAAGGCGGAACTCGATTTTCTCTGTAAATTCGAGGACCGGATTTTGCCGCTGGAAGTGAAAGCCGGTGTTAATCCAAAGAGCAAAAGCCTTCGGTCGTATGATGTACAATTCCAACCGGCGCGGCTCATGCGGGTAAGCTTGCTCAACCTCAAAGCAGATGGGAAAATAGTGAACCTGCCGCTTTACGCAATATCATTATTGTCCCGATTTGCGTAAGCGCTCTTGTTTTCTTGCCGGCTGGGTCAAAAAATCTCTTGTTCGCACTACGAATCCGTAGGTCGGGTGTTCGAATCACCCTGGGCCCACCAGCAAAATCAATGGGTTAGCTGTTTTTGGCTAACCCATTTTTATATATTGCCACCTCATTCAGTACATACGGAATTTGAGAATATAAGGTGATTGTGGAAAAGAAAGATTGTTGGACAAGGGGTTTTTGGCTTGATAAGATACTTCTAGTGATCAAAACTGTCTAAGAGGACGGAAAGCGGTGCTTTTAAACCTAAAGTTTGGAACACCGGAGTTGTGGATGGAAACCATAAAATGAACCTTATTCTTCATGCCAAAACGGCCTGAAAATGTGTGAGAAAGGAGGGATTGGAGATGAAAAAATTTGTTTTGTTTTTCCTGGTAGCAGGGATCGGCGTGGGAGTTTGTCTCAGTGGGGCCTTTCAGGCCCAGGCGGCTCCCATAAAACTGACCTACAGCAACTTTTTCCCGCCCACCCATATCCAGAGCAAACTTGCGGAGGCCTGGTGCAGGGAGGTTGAAAAGCGGACAAACGGCAGGGTGAAAGTGGAATACTACGCAGGTCAAACCCTCACCAAAGCAAGACAGTGCTATGATGGTGTGGTCAACGGGCTTTCTGATATCGGTTTTTCAGTGCTTGCGTATACCCGGGGTCGGTTTCCGGTCCTGGCCGCGGTTGATCTTCCTTTAGGTTATACGAGCGGTAGGGCTGCCACGGCGGTGGCAAATGCAGTGTACAATAAATTCAAGCCCAAAGAATTACTTGACACCAAGGTCATGTATCTTCATGCACACGGCCCGGGCCTACTCCATACACGGAAAAAGGCAGTAAGAAGAATGGAAGACCTTCGTGGACTCAAGATCAGGGCCCACGGCACCAGTGCCCTTGTGGTGCGCGCATTGGGAGGTACTCCGGTACCCAAACCCATGCCGGAGACGTACCAGATGCTTCAGAAGGGAGTGGTGGATGGTGCGGTGTATCCTTTTGAGGCAAACAAGGGATGGAAGCTTGGCGAGGTGGCCGACTACGCGACCGCGGCATTTTCCGTTGCCTATACCACCACCTTCTTCGTGGTGATGAACAAGGACAAATGGAACGTCCTTCCGGCTGATATAAAACAGATCATAGAAGATATCAACCGGGAATGGGCGGTAAAACATGCGGCGGCCTGGGACAGCAGCGATATGGCCGGGATCCGTTTTTTCCTGAACCAGGGAAATGAGATCATTGGTATTGACGCGAAAGAAGCCGCAAGATGGAAAAAGGCGGTTGCGCCCATTATTGATGATTACATCAAGAAGATGAACAAGAAGAGATTCAACGGGAAAGAGATCGTTGATTTTACCGTACGAACCCTGAAACAGTATCAGTAATTTTTCCGAGAGCCCTGCTCCTGAGAGGGGCGGGGCTCATTTTTTTTGATCGGACGACATGGGGCGATGGAACGTATCTGGAAAACAGTTGATTGGATCATGAAAAGGCTCAAGATGATCGGCGCCGCCTGTCTTGTGGGGATGACCTTCCTGACCTGTGCTGATGTGGTTGGCAGGTTTTTCAGGCATCCGATATTCGGCGCGGTTGAAATCGTGGGCTATATGGCCACACTGGCCGTGGCCATGGCCCTGCCGTACACCCACCAGGAAAAAGGACATATCGGCGTTGAAATCCTGTTCCGTACCTTTTCTCCCAAGTGGCAGCGGATTGTGGATTTTTGTACCAGTCTTCTGAGCCTCGGTCTTTTTGTGCTCATTACCTGGCGGATGGGGGTTTATGCCCTGGATCTTCAAGAATCGGGTGAGGTATCCATGAACCTCGAGTTTCCCGAGTATCTGATCGTGTATATGGTGGCATTCTGTTTCCTGATTTTTGTGCTGGTTATTGTGCAGGATATTTTTAAGAGCTTCAAGAAGGTAAAAGAGAAGGAATGAATCCTACAGTTGTCGGCATCATCGGCATAGCGGTGATGATTGCAGTGTTTATGACCCGGATGCCAGTCGCGTATGTCATGGGAATGATTGGGTATCTTGGTTTCACGATCATGATCTCCGGAAAGGCCGGGCTTGCGCTTCTTTCCAGGAATATCTATGAGGTTTTTTCTTCCTACGGACTTACCACCATTCCGCTCTTTATCCTGATGGGCCAGTTTGCATTTAACAGCGGTATCAGCCGGCGGCTTTATGACACCGCGTACCGTTTCCTGGGTTCCACGCGCGGGGGCCTTGCCATGGCGACTGTTTCCGCGTGCACCGCCTTTGGCGCGGTTTGCGGATCGAGCCCCGCTACCGCGGCTACCATGGCGACTGTAGGACTGCCGGAAATGAAGCGATACGGCTACGCTGATGAGCTTGCAACGGGGGCCGTGGCATCGGGAGGCGGCCTGGGCATGATCATGCCGCCGAGTATTGTACTCATTGTCTACGGCATACTTACCGAGCAGTCCATCGGACAACTGTTCGTGGCCGGCATCATCCCGGCCATTCTTGTCACTATCCTGTTTATCATTTCCATTTACATCCGCTGTCGCAATGCACCGGATCAGGGCCCTCCTGGGGAAAGAT
>Ga0164318_10000515_pt1 | contig 30020 bp, 37 predicted proteins | sample GuaBasSedimGuay9_FD_113734 | JGI IMG/M metagenome (GOLD analysis project Ga0164318, IMG submission 113734) | Subseafloor sediment microbial communities from Guaymas Basin, Gulf of California, Mexico - Guay9, Core 4571-4, 0-3 cm | ecosystem: Environmental > Aquatic > Marine > Hydrothermal vents...
CTTAAAGGAATGAGCATGTAATATTCTTATGCTTTTTCCAGATTATAATGGTGGCTCTTTGGTAAATTTAATGAGCACCATCGGTAATCATTTTGGTATTAACATGAAATATCCTTCTTTACGCGATTTTCCCCCCAATTTTCTCGACAGAACACATGAAGGCAAAACTGATTCTTCACCTGTGGTTTTGATTGTGATAGACGGTTTGGGATACAATTACCTCCTCAAACAAGATAAGAACTCTAACTTTCGACGTTATTTGCGGGGGTCTATGACTTCTGTTTTTCCTTCAACCACTGCCGCTGCTATGACCTCGTATTATTCAGGAGTTGCGCCATTAAATCACGGGGTTCCCGCTTGGTTTACTTATCTGCGAGAAATGGGTGTTGTTAGTACCATTCTTCTGATGAATATCAGAGGTTTTCGAACACCACTATTGTATAATGATCTGGTTACCACTGATATTTTTGATTTTCCATCATTTGCGGCCAAACTTCCATGTGCATCGGCTTCTCTTTTTCCTAAACCTATTTTTCGAACACCATATAGTTCATATGCTGTGAGAAAATCGCGTGAATTGAAATATCGGTCTAAGAATATCAAGAATTTTTTTAAAACTATGTTGAAAACCCTTACTTCTAAAAATTCTCCCGCCTATCTTCTATCCTACTGGCCGGATTTCGACTCTCATTCGCATATTTACGGAATTCACAGCGAAAAAACTCAACAACAGTTTGAGGCCTTGGATTTTGAATTTGGGAGATTTGTAGATAAAGTAAAGGAAAAGGTTCCTGCTGTCCGCATAATTCTGACAGCTGATCATGGATTGGTAGATACTCCAGACGATCGCACCTTATGGCTACATGATTATCCTGAATTAAGATCCATGCTCACATTACCTATAGTAGGGGAGGGGCGGGTACCCTTTTTGTATGTACGACCTCGAACAATTTCGGCATTTGAACAGTATATGAATAGACATTTCAGCGATTTTGGTGAACTTTGGTCCTTGGATCGCGCTTTAAAAGAGGGTATTTTTGGATTATATGAACCACATCCGAGATTTATTGAAAGAGTAGGGGATTATCTGCTTTTCATGAAGGACAACTACGTTTTTAGAGAGAGGTTATTGGGAGAAAGCAAAGAGAAGATGATTGGGAATCATGGGGGTTGGAGTAAGGATGAAATGGAGATTCCTTTGATTTTAGTTGATTGATCGGTTGAATTTCAAGAAAAAAAATAGAAGAGCTGAGTTAGAAAAGCGGGGTTAGAAGTGTAAAGATAGAAGAGTAGAGTTGGAAGAACAGAGTTATGGAAGTTCTTTCCATTTCTTCATTGTTTTTAAAAACAAATCAAACTCTAAATTCTGCATATCTTGTACAATGTGAGCCGTAATGATGGGAGTCCCTGTTCCGTCAATTTCATATTTTCCAAAAACCCGGTAAAGATTTCCTTCGGTAATCTGAGGGCTTTCTTCAGGGATATTCTGCGCTTGGATTTGACCAGTGGTATCATCCAAGTAGAAATCATCATTTGCGTTTTTATTGCGGGCGTAACCGGTTAATTGAACTAAACCATCTGCAGGTTGCAGATCACCAATTAGTTTTTTGGCATAAAATTGTGCCGGATGTAGTTCGTCGGGAGATAGTTCGGCCATCGATAGTCAAATAAATTATACCTCTCTTTATTTTTAAAATCACTGAGGTAGAGATTAATAAACATCAAAAATCGAGAATGATTATTGTAAGGTTAATATATTGATTTATTTGAGGTTCCACACACACATTCATATTACAAGGTGATTAATACCCGAGGCGAATACTATGTTTACCGTGAAGATTAAAGATGCAAAAATGATTCGTGGCATATTTGATGCAATTTCTTCCATCATCAGTGAAACGGTGTTGAAAGTAGATCCAGAAATAGGGATTTCAATGACTGCCATGGATGTTTCCCACATCTGTTTGGTTTCCTTAGTTTTACATAAAGATGATCTGGATGAATTTCAAGCAGATCAACTCTATGAATTAGGAATAAATTTAGAAGATATGGTAAAAATCCTGAAAAGAAGTGGTAGCAATGACGAGATTACATTATCTCACGATCCTGAAGCAAAAAAGCTGATTATTGCTATGAAACCTCCAGAAGCCAAGAAAGCACGAAGGTTTACCATGAGTTTGATCGATTATGATGGGGAAGAGATTGATGTAAATGCTCTAAACAATTTAGAATTTGATAATATATGTACCTTCAATATCGGCTATTTAGATGAAGCCATCAAAGATGCTGAAATCTTTGCCGAAGTTTTGCAAATTCAAGCTATGCCAAACTTAACCTTTTCCACCAACGGGAGCATCGGAGATATGGAATACGTGTTGGAAAAAGAGGAACTGATTTCGTCTGACTTCAAAGAGCAAAGTGTGGGGGTTTTCTCTATCGCTTTTCTGAAAAATATATTAAAAATGGGTTCTATTGCACAAAATTTGACCGCGGAACTGCGTACGGAAGCTCCGTTGAAAATTAACTTTGATATATTAAATTCGAGTCATGTGCTTTATTTTCTGGCTCCGCGGGTCGAAGAAGACGACGATTCAATGTACGAAGACTAAAGTGCTTGATAAATATGGAATGATAAACATTAAATGAAAGCGAATGGAATGATTCTTTGATCTAATTCCAGCAACAAGCAGATCAATTGTTTTTATCATTTTACTTGACACTTTCAATTCTGCCCAAGTTGCGGAGTATAAACAAATTGGTGTATTTTTTAAATTATTTTTACAATGATCAAAACAATTTAAATAAATGGAGACTTTTATATTAGTGTGAATTCCAGAATCAAAGATTTTCTCAAAGTTTGCGATAGTTCTCAAAATTCTACCGATTTTTTGACTAAAAACCAAAATATTAAGGAAAAGATTATCCAATCTCAAGATTTCATAAAAGAATTAAAACAATACAGTGCCTTGGCCAACAAACATCGATTATTGATATACCATCTTCTTCAAAGAAGTGAACAGTGCAATTGTTCGCTGTCAAAAATCCTCGGATTATCCGAAGGCTCTATAACGCATCACATTAAAAAGTTAGAAGAAGCGGGGTTAATTGTTGGACGAAATCGGGGTCATTTTACTATATACTACACTGCTGCAAATCTCAAAAAAACCTTATAGATCTCCTTGCTCTTTCCTTTACTCAAATCCCATTACATTTACATAGCCAGTTTAAAATTTTTCAAAACATTTTAATTTAATTAGAACCTATATTTCACATGTCAAAGGTTGGTTTTATACTCTGCGTTTGTACTGGTGATTGCCCTGGATTTGTCACCATGAATGTTTGGGACTTAATCTATCAAGTTAGGTTGGCATTACCAGTAGAATGGGCAATTGTCCATCCTCAAATGTGTGAAGTAGATGGAGATCGATTCATAGCGAATATGATTGATTTAGTGAGAAAAAATGGCATAAAATACTTCTTAGCAGGCTGTTCTCCTAATATGCAAAGAAAATTGATTGGACATGGTTTTAAAGAAGCGGGATTAGATTTTGAAGAATGGGTCAGACCTCTCGATGTAAGAAATATGACCACAGATGAAGCTTTCGAAGCGATAGAATCTCAACTATCGGATTGGGGTGTTATTAACCAAGGAGCGGATTCAAACGAATAATATTCCTAAACAAGTACATCGCTTTATGGGTGTTGATCGAAAGGATATTGATTGGTTCCCAACTTTGGATTATTCCAAATGTAACGATTGCGGAGATTGTGTTAATTTTTGCGCACATGGGGTTTATTCTATGGTTGATGGGAAAGTTCATGTTGTAAATCCTAAAAATTGTGTTGTATTTTGCCAAGCTTGTTTGAAAATGTGCCCGAAAGATGCCATGATTTTTCAACCCAAAAAGGAAGTTTTAGCCCAAATTAAACAAATCAAAGCAAGCTTAAAATCAAAATAAATCTCTAAAAAAGGTGAATATCAAAGTGAATGTCAAAGAAAAATTAACAAAAATTAACGAAAGTATGAAAGAAATAGGAGAATTTAATCCAAAATGGATGCAAAGTTTTCAAAAATTTATATTTGAAACTGAAAAAGCTGGAGCTTTATCTAAAAAATTTAAAGAATTGATTGCGGTTGCATTGTCCGTCAAATCTCAATGCGATCGTTGCATTACTTGGCATGTGGCTAATGCATTGCAAGCTGGGGCAACCAAAGAAGAGATTCTTGAAGCGAGTTTAGTTGCGGTGGTAATGAGTGGTGGACCTGGTTTAATGTATCTTGAAGATGTTCTCAACTCAATCGAAGATTTAAATTCAAAGTGAGGTACAAGTCATGAAGAAAAACATTGTTATACCTTGTATGGGATGTGAAAAATTATTAGGCCAACTTTGCACTTTAGCCATTTTACATTTAAAACGCGCAAATCCGTCAAAAATAACATTAGAGCCTTCCATATCTCAAATAGCCGCAGGTGAATACAAAGAAAGCATTTTGGGTGACAATACTATTGCTTTAAATGGATGTGCTATTCAATGTGTCAATAAAATCTTAAATCAGCGCAAAATAAAACCAAATTTAATTATAAGCATACCTAAAATCATAAAAGATATAAAACTTCCACAGAAAGGTCAGGCTACCCTTGATTATCAAGATCATGAAGCCGTTAAATCCATATCAAATCAGATTCTAAGCCAAATCGAGGTTTTTTTAGAAAAAAGTCAAAATATGGAAACCAAACCAGAAAATAAGGTTGAATTTAATCCCGAATACTCTCAGTTTTTGGAAGCGGAGTTTTCAAAATTTCATTTCAAAGTTCCAGTGAATGATAAAAACCTCTTTTTTAATTGGAATGAAGCATGGGCTTATCATATTGGGGAAGGGAAATTCTTCATTGGGATTACCGATTATTTGCAAACAAAATTGGCCGATATTTTAATATGTGAACTGCCTAAAATAGGAGATAAAATCGATCAATTCGAAGCCGTCGCAAATATCGAGTCCAGTAAAACTGTAAATGAAGTATTAACTCCATTCAGCGGGGAAGTTCTGGCTGTAAATCATGAATTAGAAGAATATCCTGAATGGATTAATGAAGATCCATATTTGAAGGGATGGATTGTTTTAGTAAAATGTCCTAATTATAAGGAAGAAATCGATGATTTGATGAATCCATATCAGTATTTTGAATTTTTAGAAGAAAAAATTAAAGAAGAGGGGTTACAATATTGAACAAAACCAAAGTAAATGTATTACCGTGTAGTGGTATTGGAAAAGCATTCGGTACGATTAGCCGATGGGCTGCTTTTGAGATAAAGGAAAATTTAAAACCCGAAAATGCGGAATTATTATGCTTGGCTCGATTGGTTACTGGTGATGATGAATCTGTAGCAAAAGTGCATCATAATTATAATATCACTATTGACGGTTGCTCAAAAAGGTGTGCCTATAAACACTTACTTGAAAAAGATGCAGAAGTTTCTAAATCTTTTTTAGTGGCGAAATTCTTGGTAAAAAATCGTGATTTGAAGGTTAATACCAGAAATGTTTCTGATCCTGGTCAAGATGGTCAGCAACTCGCAAAACGAATTGGAATCGAAATCTCAGAGTTAATTGATGAATTAGTTAGTGTACACGGTGAAGCATAAATGTTTAAACCAAAATTTGTTGGACTACTTTCATGTAGTGGGGAAGAATATCCGTGTGGAACCATTTCGCGCCTTGCTACAAGAAAAGTTTTGGATGAATACTTAAAAGGAATGACAACCACGGTTTGCGTTCCCCTCTTTTTAGCGGGAGATGAACAAGAACAAAATTTTGTGAAAAAATTTCCATGTATTACTATAGATGGATGCGATAAAGCCTGCGCCAAAAAGGGAGTCGAAAGTATAGGAGTTAAACCCGTGGAAAGTATATTCTTAAATGAATTTTTCAACCCCCAAGAATATGAAGAAATTGAAAAAGGACCTTTAAATGACTTTAAATGGAAAAATCATGAATATTGCACTAAATTGGCAGAACATATTGCAAATTTAACTGTTAAATATTTAGATCCCTAATTTTTTTGCAAGGATATTTCATCAAGGGAGAAATCATGCACATAACCGAAAAAGCTAAAAAATACCTTCAAGAAAAAAGCATACAAGAATTAACCATTGTAGAAATCACTATGAGATCTTGTTGCAGTACTGAATTTATCCCGCGTATTATCCTTGGAAAAAAGATTCGTAAAGAAGAAATTGTAGATATCAAAAAATTTGATGATATCAAAGTATATTTCTCTCGAAATACCGAAAAATATATGAATTCAGGAATAATTGACATTAGAACCTTTGGAAATATTAAAGCGTTAAATTTTTTAGAAAAATCAATATCGGATACATAATGGGTGATGGGATGAAAATTTCTACGAAAGCTATGAAATATGTGAATTCTGAAGCAAAGAAAATGAAAACACCAGTGTTATTAATAACTCTGGAAAAAACCAGCCAATGATGAGGATTGATAGATTTCTATCATGTGAGAATTTGCGATTATTCTCAGAAATTTTCCGCAGAAGATCGAGTACAATTGGAGCAAAGTTTACATAAAAAACTTGTTGAACTGTATATGAAAAACTTAGAAATTCCAATCTGGATTGAGCCTTCCATCTTAGAAAATAACCAAGATGCGTATATTTCTCTTAGTAATCGCTCTGAACTTTTTTTGAAAAAGATATTACATTAAATTTAATCGTTCGCGATGATGATTATCGATAAACGATGCGATAATCGGAGAAGAGTGCAACTCTTTGGGACCTCATAATAACTATGAATATAATATAAAAAAGAAGAGAAAACTACGGTAAATAGCAAATTTCTCTTATTGATTAATTGTAACATTATAAAGCAAAGTATTTTCTGGAGTTCTGAATGAAACTGTGACATTAACTCCATTAAATTGCACATCTGCAAATCCAAAATGAGTGTTATCAAAGAATTGCGAATTTTCCGAGTAAAAAGTTGGATCTTTATCACGATAACCGCCCATTGCACCAACAATGAAGTAGTCAACACCATCTTGGGCGATGTGCTCCATTTGGTGATCATGCCCTGCGAACACTAAATCCACCCCATATTGTTTAAATAATGGTTGGAAAGTGTTAATCATATCAGGATTGTCATACCAAGGGATTCCATCATATTCTGTGCTTGAAGCGTAATAATAGGCATGGTTCATAACGATAATCCAGTCATCGGGATCCAATGCTTGCAGTTTTTCTTCAAACCAAACCTTTTGAGCTTCCGTGTATGATTCTATTCCCCATTCTAAGTCTAAATTAAAAACATGAATATTGGGACCAAAATCATATTGATGCCACAGCTGAGAATCGCTGGAATTACTTGGTGCATTTACAGGATAAAAATAGTCCTTCCAAAATTCTACTCCACCGAACCATCCATCGTGATTACCTATCATGTTCCGAAATGGAATTGCGGTTGTATATGGGGAGAATAATTCAATTTGTTCTTGATACATGCTGTCATCATTTCCCATATCAACAATATCTCCTAAACAGAAAAAGGCATTATATGAATTTGTAGGATTAACCATTTGTTCCAAAATTCCAGTAACTGCCGTTAAATTACAATCTTCTGCTCCTATATGCACATCGGAGCTAATTCCGAATTTTAAATCATTGGTAGATGCAGGAAAATAGGTAAAATTATATATTTTTCCTTCTCCATTAATTTGGTAAAAATATTGTATACCGGGATTTAGATCTTTTAAAACAAAAACATGTGAATGGATCGGATTCGAATCAAGAACTTGAGTGTCCATGTCAGACATACTTGTGCCATAATTAATGAATTCGGTGGTGGCCTTTTGAGTATAAAACATTACGGCTAAATTTGGATAACCACTCACACCTGGTTGATCAATAATCATGAGTTCAGGTGCTTTATCCCCCACGTGATGGTAAGGAGATAGATAAATCAAATATGCGCTTGGTAGTATTATTCCAATTAATACTAAGGCATATACATATTTTCCAGGGATTTTTTTTGAAATTACATTTTTTTTCATTCGAAAAATGAAATCAAATACAAATCCTAATGGCACAATAGCTGCAACGATGCAAACTATAATAAAAATCTGTCTTTGTGGAGGGCTCCACTTAAACAACTGCATATTTCTTGGCAAAGAAATTACCCATATTAGCAAAGCTAATGTCGAGAAAGATAATAGAAAGCTAATTAGGGTAACCCAACGTTTAACAGGCTTCCATGAAGCAATAATTTCATTAATCTTCATAGTTTTTCACTTCTGTAAAACAAATTTTTTACTATTTAAAAAATTTGATCAAATTATTAAATTTGAATACAGTGAATTTATAAAGGCAGAACTTTCTTCGGAAGCTCCATATATCATAAAATATATACTCAGAAGTGAGTAATTATGAGTTCCAAACCTTCTCTTCCTTCTCAATATTTTCTCCAATTTCCATGGCTTAATGGCAGTAGTGCTATATTGATGGAAAAATTGGGATTTTCAGATGAAGATGCGGAGAAGATATCTTTAGTCGTCATGATCCAACAGCTTTTTAGCGAATTTCCTGAATTAGAATCTCGCATTATTAAATTTTTTAATTATTGTGCAGAATCCAAGGAAAATTATCCCTTTTCATCAGGTGATGTCACAAACTTAGCGATGTATCCCGTTATTCAAATGCTTCTTTCATTATTAGGAAATCGTATACTTGGAAATGCCATGGCTAATATCTATGCCAAGCATTGTCAAAATGAATTAAAATCTACAATTTCGACCCGTACTCGGTCTGGTATTAAATATAATAATATTCAATTACAAAGTATCTGCCGTAATCTTGGATTACTTTGTGAAGTAACTCCCAAAAACCAAATTGATAATGTAATATATCCTTTTCAAATGGATTTTCATTCGTATCTGAAGGTTGCAACAAAATTAACTGGGGATCGATGGAAATTAATTAATCGGATTTTCCAAAATGGTAAAGTACACCTAATCCGTGATGACGTAATTTTATTATTAAGAGAAATGGTTAGAAATAAAACTAAACCTGATTACAATATCATTGATGCAGATATTAAGGAAGAAATCGAAAAAATTCCGCCTATTAAACGGATTTTAAATGTTGTAGAAAAATTTGTGGAGGAAAATACAAAAAAGTTTTCTTCTTCGGGTTTTTTAAGTGATGAAAAAATTGAATATGATTTATTCCCGCCTTGTATGAAAATGATTCTATATCGTGCTTCACAAGGTGAAAACTTATCTCATAATGAACGCTTAGCCATTGCTTTTTATTTTCTGAATACAAACCATACTATAGAAGAAACTGTGGATATTTTTAGAACTATCCCTGACTTCGATGAATCAATTGCGAGGTATCAAGTGGAATTTGCGGCTGGTTCGGGGGGAAAAGGAAAGAAGTATAAAATGTACAACTGTGCGAAATTGAAAAGTTTTCGTTTATGCAAAGCAGATAATCCACAATTTGGGGATAAACTTTGTGTACAAGGTGCAAAATGGAAAGATGGAACTATTCATCCAATAAAAAACCCCATTAACGATTATATTTTCTGGAAAAAAGTTGAATTAAACAGAATTCACAGGACCCAAATTCCTTCAAATACTTCAAACACTTCATCTTCTTCAACTTCACATTCTTCACAATCTTTTCCATGTTCTCAAACTTCATCATCTTCATCATCTTCATCAAAGCCAACCAATCCATCCAAAGAAAAGTGATCTGTTATGAATTTAACCCAATTATACTTACAAAAATTGTTTCAAGCATATTACAAGTCGCATTTTAACGATTACCCAGCGATAAGCAACTTAAATCAAAGAGAATTTGCCTTTATTCGCTGGGATTATCCGGGAATGCAAAGACATATTGGTTATCCTGATAAATCTTTTCTATTAAATTATTTGATAAAATATGCTCCAAGGCATAGTTACCGCAGTGCCAGTATTTATTCTATTCCATCTGCAGATAAAATGGAGAATAAAGGGTATTTAGGTTGTGATTTCGTGGTAGATATTGATTCAGATCATATTCCTACTTCTTGTCAGCATACTCACAATTACGTAATGTGCAAAAATTGTGGTAAATTACTGATAGGGGATAAACCTGAAGAATGTCCCGATTGCCATAATAAGAAATTTAAAAAGGTGGTTTGGATCTGTGATGAATGCCTAAATATTTCGAAAGAACAAGTTCATCACTTGATTGACGGATTTTTACTAAAAGATTTTAATATTCCTCTTTCTGCGATTAAACTCAACTTTTCTGGTCACCGTGGTTATCATGTTCGCATAGAATCGGAAGTTTTTCGTGCTTTAGATCAAGAAGAAAGAAGAGAGATTGCAGATTATGTTACAGGCCAAGGTTTTTCTTATAATGTTTGGAATTTTAAAACCATTCAAGCGAATATGGTTGGATTTACTATTGATCAACCTGGATGGCCGGGAAAAATTGCGTATGAATTCTATCAAGTCTTGGCAAAAGGAAAAAATGCCATTCAAGAAGTCTTTACCAAGCCGCGATATGGAACTCCGATTCGCTCTAATGTTTTACACCATATTATCGACCAAAGATTAGAATTAATGCATCGAATCGAATCTAAGAATCGCATTTGGGGAATTCCCCATGTAGGTCTTGCTACTTGGCATCGAATTTTCGAGATTTTACGGGATCGAATTAAAGCTGACATAGATGTGGTGGTTTCAATCGATCTTCATCGTTTAATCCGCTTAGAAGGGTCAATACATGGAAAAGCAGGATTAAGAGTGGTGGATGTTCCCTATGATAAATTGGATGAGTTTGATCCCTTAGTTGATGCTCTTACATTTCCACAAAATAGCCCCAATCGGTTAACTCTGAAGATTACCGCGCCAATTTGCCCTCCAATACGCATTGGAAATAAGATATATGATAATTTAATTCATGGTCAAGAATATACGCTTCCATTAAATGTTGGAATTTTTCTTTTGTGCAAAGATGTCGCGGAATTAATAAAAAATTAATAAAAATTGAATGCATACATAACATTGGCAAGCAAAAGTGATAATTCAACCACAAATGATTAAATCAGAATCGGAAGCAATAAAAATGGATGGAATAACTCAAGAAAAAATATATAATCAACTATTTCGAGCTTGGAAACGAGCACATTCATCCAAAAAATTGCAGAAACTTATTGATCAAGAAAGATTTTTTCCCCAAATCCGTCTTTTAGGCAATGAACTCCGACGACAACTGAAAGAAGCCGAGAATTTAACTATTCAGTTGATAATTCAGAAATCTCTTGCCAATATTCAATATATGATCTCAGATTTTTTAGCAATTCGAGAAGAAAAAATAATTAAAGCTGCTCAACATAATGAACCAATTCAGGAAGAAACCTTATTTAGCTTTGAAAAAAGGTTTTACCAACAGTTGCATCCTGCATTTAGAGGAATTTCCAAAGCTAAACAACAGATATTACAACCATTGCGAAGTCCGAATAATTTTATTTCGTTCCCAGAATCTAACTTAGATGGAGAAGATTTAAATAATAAAACCGAAATTCATAGTGATAGTTCACTCAACATAAAAAATTCCGAAATGACATCTATTGCAGACATCGATTCTGAAGAATTAAATTCGGATAGTATAGAAATTGAAAAAATTAGTCAAGAACCCTTAAATTCCATTTTTATAACTGATGATTCACCTATTTCTACGTCTTTAGATCGAAAATTATCTATTTCTATGGATAATATCCAATTTCAAAGAATATTAGCAACCAAAAAGATTGAACCATTTGTAGGTATTGATTTCACCGTTTATGGGCCCATTAAAAAAGGAGAAATTGCGTTTATACCAATTACAAATGCTGAGATTTTCCATGAAGAAAATATGGTTGAACTTTTACGTTCATAAAATAATGTGGAATTGTTGACAATGATTCTGGAAATATATTTTCCAACTTCCCCAAATCTCGGTTTTTTTATACCAATTTCTTTTCTCATTATTATTTTATATCTACAGGCTGCTGGTATTGCTCTATATCGCAGTTTTATTTATAAAAAAAGTTCTCCCTTTACCAGTCAAATTCTTTTTGCTTATGGATTCCTTCAATTGGCTTATATTTTAGGATTTGTGTTTCTCTCATTAGATCGATTTTTAATATGGGATCTATTTCCAGGTTGGGACAATGAATATTTTTATATTATTGGTTGGTATTCATTAGGTATTGGAGGTTTTGGTGCAAGTTTAATTTTTGAACGAAATCTCACAATTATTTCCAATTTTCCTTATATATTTTCTTCTATTTCATTCATTTTCATTTTTATTTCTATTATTCGCTGGAAAAATACTGCTTTGGGATTATTATCCCTCATTCTCTTTAATATCATTAATTTATTCATCTTTTATTATTGGTTTTGGTTATGTAGAAAGAGTTCTCGCCAGTTAAAAGCAGAACTTCTTAAATTAATGTTTGGTTTTATTTTTGGAGTGATAAACATAATTACTTTTAGCAAATTGATAATTCCATTAATAAATTGGGATGGAACATTTTTCTTACTTTATATTACTCACTTTTTGGGTGCATTCCTTCAATTTCATGCCGTATTTAAAATTAAAACCCTAACTGATGCCGATTGGCGTGCCTCTATTCTTGATATTGAAATTATTCACTTGGAAACGCGTGAAATCTTAATTTATCGGCAATTTTCACCGAAAAATACTGAAAAAAATTCTCTAATACCTTCATCAATTCGTGCATTAGAAGATATTTTTCAACTTATTGAAGATCAACCATTGAAATTCACCGAAAGCATTAACATTAAGCGAGAGAATTCCCAATTTATTGTTTTATATTATAAAAATCTTATAGGAGTATTACGCGCGTCAAAGAGTTTTCCTATATATTCTAAAATCCTTTGGAGAATTCTGATTGAATTTTATTACGAATACTACTATTTATTATCTAGAAAAAAGGATTTAGTTGAATCCCATGAAAATTTCAATTTATTCTTACCGAGAATTTATCAAATTTTATTTTCATAATATGGATAATTATTCCAAAAAAAAACTATAAAAAATGAAAAAAAAATGAACCCCAAATGATCCTTATCGAATTTGACTCACTTTCTATTTTATTATCGCTTTCTCTTGAAATTGCAATTGCCTTTTTATGTTTGGAATTTTTTTTGCTCTTTTTCCACCAGTTTTCTGAAAAAAAGTCGCAAAAAAATCGTGCATTAAAAGATAATTCGAATTCTCTTCTATATTCTACCAAATTCTGGAAAAAAAAAAGCAAATATTTCAAAAAAATCAATAATGTTTTGCATTTGCTACAAGTTCGTGAATTGAGCTGGGGATTAATGTTTTTTTTAATAGGAAATATGATGATCTTTCAAATAATTGGAGATTTTTATTTAAAGAATGAAAATATCAGACTAGTTTTCATTTATGGGCGTAATCTGGAATTTGTTCTCTCCATTACGCTTTTTAGCTATTCACTGGAGTCGAGTGAATTGAAATCGAATCGTTATTTATTTTCTTATGGGTTTGGGCTATTGTCTGTTGTAATCTTAATTTTTACTTTAGTATATTCGCAAATAACCTTGTTTTTTCTATTTTTGGTGATCCCATTAACGTTTATTCTATTGTTTCAATATGGTTTAGTTACATACGTACAGACAAAAAAATTTAGAACATTTCGATATCCATTCTTTGGACTTTTTTTGGGGTTTTTTCTATTTATATTTGGGTTTTTAATCAGTCAAGTCTTTTTTTCTACTTCAGATATTCCCAATATCGATTTAAGTGGTCGGTTAGTAGGAGATTTAATTCAAATGAGTGGTATTTTTCTATTAGCTATTGCTTTTTTTTTCCTTCCTTCATTGAATGAATTCACTTGGTATAATTATCTGAAAAAACTTTTGGTAATACATCAAACTGGACTTTGCTTGTTTGGATATGAATTCCAAACACAGAAGACTTTGACAAAAACCGTCACAGATGAAGATCTAACTACAAGTTTATTGTTAACAATAAATATGATCACTCAAGAAATTACAGCTTCAAATGAATCGAAAACAGATGTAATACATACTGATGAAACAAGTATAATTTTTGAGTTTGGAGAGAATTGCACGATAGCTTTATTCGTAACAGAAGACAGTATAACTATCCGGAAAAAAATAAGAGAATTTTGCCAAAGTTTTGAAGAAAAATATGCTGATTATTTAGCAAAGTGGTCCGGAAATACAGAGTATTTTGCATCTGCAGAAAATTTAATAAAAAAAATATTCTCACCTGAAGAAATTTGATTTCCTAATTTTGCTTCATGCAGAGATTTTGAATTTTGATTTTCATTTTTTCACGAAAGTACGATAACCTATATTTTTGATATTTATCTTGGAGTGAAAATTTAGGAGGATGAACATTTTCAGTAGGTAATTTACATTGAGGGCATTTGTGGTCTAAAGTATATTTATGACAATGCGGGCATTTTTGTAGATGGTGTGTCATTTATTATGCTCTCTGCTTGTATATTACTTATTGCTCGTTTGAAAGATCTTCCCTTAATAATTGTACAGTACCTGCATTACCGATAGTTTCTTGGAATTTGGTATGAACTTTTTCAAGGAATTTTTCTGCAGTGATGTAATCTTTTGCTTCTAAATTCATTCGATAAATAGGAGCTCCAATATAAGCAAATGAAATCTCTACACCTTTAGGTTTCCGTATCTTATTCACCGCATTAAACGCATCTTTTATTATTTCAACCCCATTTCCAAGATAGGAACGAATATCGAATTCAACTTGCAGATTGACCTTTGAAATTGTGATATTTTCAACAATTAGTTTGTATAATTCTTTCTGTAATTCTTCTGAAATTTCCAATCCAGGTGTGGAACTTAAGGCTTCAATACCATCTTCTTTGATTGCTTCAAATGCTGAACGAATATCTCCATAATTATCAATTAATGCCCAAATTGCTTTCTCATAGAGTTCCATAAGGGTCATGTTATGCTGTTCTGCAAAGAAATTCAGTAATCCTTCCAATTTGATTGCGTAACGCCATTGATTCATCACAGTTGTTCGCTGAATTTTATTTACACGGCGGAGACTTAAATCTAAATATCCTCGATCTTTATTAACCCGAACAACTTGTAGGACCAATCGTTGACCAATTGAGATCAATGAATTTATGTTTTTGACCCAACGATTGCTTAATTCACTAATGTGAACCATACCTTGCGCTCGCTCTTCATGTGGAAGCCCTGCATAATCTTCAAGTTCTACTTGTACATAACCGCGTTGAATATTAATAACACGACATATTACTAATTCACCCGGTTCTGGAAAAGGGTTTCGATTCAGCATTGTGATTGTAAGCCTTCGATTGATTATGAATTTTGCGATTTAAAGAAGAAAAAAAGTTATACTAATATTTTGTTTTAACTTCTTTTGTTACAAAGCATGTTTCTTTTATAGATATTCCAGATATTTTTGAGATCTTATCTTCAATTAAGGGATCCAAGTATTCTAAGGAAGGAAGTTCACATCGAACAAATATACCACAATCTCCTGATAACCTCCAAATATCAGTTATTTCTGGTATATTTTCGAGTTCACGAGTTATTTTTTTGATTTGATTAAGATCTGGCTGTATTTTGATAGTTGCTCTGGTTGGATTATCAAGCTTCTGATCATCAAGCACAATTGTGAATCTTTTAATGATACCATCTTTCAATAAGCGGGTTACTCTTCTACGAACCGTTGCTTCGGTTTTTCCAATTTTCTCGGCAATGCTACGATATGATGTTCTTGCATCTTGTTGCAATAACTTAATAATATGACGATCAATTGAATCAATGTTGGGTTTCTCGAAAGACATTTTGTCTGCATCACTCGTAAGTAGTTATCAAGATTAAAGCAAAACAGTTAAAAAAACTTATTGAAATGATCATATCAAGGCTGAAATAGATCATCATATCCGGAAAAATCGACATTGATATAATTAGCTATTTAATAGAAAATGAGGTGATAAAATCATGACAAATTTTTTACATATAAAATATATGAAATATGAAAAATTTTACAAGCAAATGCAAGAAAATCAAAAAAAATTAAGAAGCAAGCTCCCAAAAATTAATAAAGTAATAGAGAAATCAAACCATCGTGAAATTTATCTCAACCATTAATCCAAATATTGAGAGAAACCTATTAATCAATTTTTTTTTTCATTTTCGAGGTTGTTTTTTTTATGAATTTATAAATCACGGCGGTATTTGGTATTTTTTTTGAAACTTTAATTCCCACGATTATCGGTTGAGTTGTGCTCATTTTTTTGGTATTTGTTATTGATTCTCCTTCGATTTGAAGAGATTTTACTTGCTGTTTATGATAGAAACCATTTTTATTCTCAAAAATGATCGTATCGCCTATTTCAAGGTGGTTTTGGAAAAGTTGCACCTCTACGGCACTTGCTGCTGGATAATAATTAGTAACCTTTCCTATTTGGATTTTCCGTAATTTGGCTTGATTTCCTCGAATTGTTCGCTCAATATCATCTGAACCTGGTTTTGAGAAATAAAATCCTAAGTGAAAACCACGATTAAACACTTTACTTAATCGGGATAACCATTCATCAACCCGTTTTTGGGAATACGTTCCATTAAAATAAGAATCAATAGCTTCTCGATAGCATTTAGCGGTTGTTTCGATATATTCAGGATCTCGCATTCGACCTTCAACTTTGAAAGAACTGATTCCAGCTTCAATTAGCTCAGAGATATGCCCAATCATGCAAAGATCTTTAGCATTAAAAAACATTCCCGAATAAGGCTCAAAATCTATTTTTTCATTTTCTTCACCGGTAAATTCCAAGGTATAATTTCGACGACACGGTTGAACACATTTACCGCGGTTTGCGGAAAAATCTGGATTGAAATCCATTAATTCTGCCGATAGATAACATCGCCCACTTACAGCCGTACACATTGCACCATGAACAAATGTTTCAATGGGGATATCTAATTTTGATGCAATTTCCTTAATATCATTCAAATCAAGTTCCCGAGCCAAAATCAACCTATCTGCCCCCAATTCTTGATAAAATTTGGCACTTAGTAGATTAGAAATATTAGCTTGAGTAGAAACATGGAATGGAATACCAACTTCTTTAGCAATAAGAATCGCGGCTAAATCGTGGCAGATAATTGCATCTACTCCGGATTCATGGGCTAACTGAATTGTTTGATATAGTTCGACCATTTCTGTATTGTAAATTAGAATATTTGTGGTTAAATAGCATTTCTTACCGCGATCGTGCACCATTTCTATCAGTTTCAGAAGATCTTTAATGGGAAAATTATCTGCTCGTGCACGCATACTGAAATTTGTCTGTAGGCCAAAATAAAATGCATCTGCTGAATCTAAAACAGTGGAAGAATTGTGAAGAGTTTTCCATCCATTAAGAGGAACTAGTAATTCAGGTTTTTTTGAAGGCATCAGTTATGTGATTCATTCGGGGAATACAAATAAATACATCCTTTGCAAATAAATAATAAAGTGAATCGAACGGGAGCTGTATTTTATATTCTAAATGGGAAATGCAACTAATTCTATTGAAATTTCCTTAATTTGATGTAGAGTGACAGTGATCTAAAAAAGAGAGAATTCCATCAATATCAAGGGGTTTGCCATGCAAAAGAGAATCTTCATGCAATCTAAATTAATACTAATTCCTAGTTGGGGAAAATTATTGGGATATCCAGTGTTAGGAACATACAAAAATCGTAAGGTTACGAATCTTTTGCATGATCCTGTTATATTTCTGTCCAATTTTGAATGTACATTCATTGAAGAAGGCGAAATTCGACATTATCTCTTTGGAATTGGATTTTATTACACTAAATTTCAAATTGGAGATGAGAATTATATAATTGACTATCGAAGATTAACAGGGTTGGTTATCTCAGATTTTGTGTATCAGTATTTATTAAATTCGTCAAAAATCTCTGCAATTCAAGATCCAAAGATAACTTTAAAAGAATTAGCATTTAGTGTGGTATTTCCAATCGATCAAGGTGATAAAACTGAAAATCAACTATCTTTTATTTATGGTGTTTTGAATCGCGAAATTTTTATACCATTTAAGGAAATTTTTTTGAAATTTATCGATCATCTTCAAAATGTTCCTACATTCCAATTTAATCGCGCCAAACATGCTCTTTTAATGGCCACACATACCGATTTCAGCATAATTTATCTATCAGAATCTCTTTCTCCGGAAATTAAACAAGAATTTCTTCATCCCACTGCTGGAATCGCCTTCATTGCAGCGAATGCAGATTTTATTTTATCTAAAACTTTTACTTCTCAAGAAATTCAAGCAATAAATAAATCAATAATCACTATAGAATCGGTTTTTAGGAAGATTTCATTAAATCCGGCTTATCCAATAGAATATTTAGAAAATGGATTCAATCTATGGAAAACATTATTGAACACAAAATATGCAGATTTAAAGGGTCTATTGGATCCTTCTCAAATTATCCCAGGTATTTTTGCAACCGCTCCTGAATATTCTCATCAGATTCAATGGGACAAATCACATCCACGGAAAACCTTAGAATCATGGGGAATTCAATCTAAGCTTTCTAATATTCGTCCAATGGCCCTTACTGAACAAGATGTGGACAAGAATTCCATTCAAAATACCGTTGATTTAACTAATTATCAAAGAGGTCCCACTCAACATGCTGCCAATTTTGAACTTGATGTAATGAAAAAACCTAAAGTAGAAGAAGGAAAAGCGCTTCCTCCAATACCATCTACTTCTTCAATAAAAGATATATTAAAGCATTTAAATGATATTGTAGACTTAGATTACGAAGCACGTTCTATTGGTGATCGTTTTGATGAAGCCAGAAATGCTATTCAGAAAATTTCCTTCAATTCTAAACATATTTGGGAGCTCAGTAAATTGGTAAATATATTTCGTAAAGAAACTTCCGGTTTAGGACTCAGCTTAAGAGAAAAAGAACGAACACAGTTAAAACTAAAAGAGTGGATTGATGAAATTAATGAAGCAGAGCGCTTAGAAAGAGAGAGATTAGAACGTGAACGTTTAGAAAGAGAGAGATTAGAACGTGAACGTTTAGAAAGAGAAAGATTAGAACGGGAGCGTTTAGAAAGAGAACAATTGGAACAAGAAAGATTAGAGCAAGAACGAAAAGAAAAAGAAAGAAAAGAAAAAGATAAATTGGCAAGGGAACGATTAGAAAAGGAGCAATTAGAAAGGGAGCAGTTAGAACGAGAAAAAATAATGTTAATAAAACAAAAGCAAATTGAATCTGCTTCAGAAATGAGTCGTCTTCACAAAGAGCAGTTAGCGAGTTTAAACTATCAGCAAAAATGGATGGCAAAATCCCGCATAACAAATTCTTTCAATCTTGAAGCAAGTAACTATACCACTTGCACAGATAATCTTGAAGGAAATTCCTTAGAAAGGGAATTCAAAGGATTGCAACTTCAAAAAGAAAAAGCAACTCAAAAACTACAAACATTAAAATCTGCAGTTCCCCAAAATAAACAAGAAAAGCGATCATTAAGGCAGTTAATTAAAGGAACTAAAAAGAATATTAAAAATCTAAATAAAAACATCAAGAAAATTAAAAAAAATCTTCTGAAAATAAAAAATGAAAGAAAAAAAAAGTGATCTCACTCATCTTGTGAATTACTATCGAAAAAAAGCCCCACTATATGACAAAGACTATGAAGACAAGTATTGGGAACTCTATAACGATTTAACTTGGCATTTTCTTAAACCCTTTCTCCCTAAAAATAAAAAGAGTCGTATAATGGATATTGGGTGTGGAACGGGAAAATGGACAATAAAACTCGCAAAAATGGGATATTTTATCGATTGTATTGATATATCTCCTGATATGCTACACATTGCAGAAGAAAAAGCCGCAAAGGCTGAAGTTATGGATCAAATCGAATTTAAACAGGGTGATATCCGAGATCTTTCTCAATGGAGCACTGATTCCTATGATTTAGTGATGGCTTTGGGTGATGTTATTTCATACGCGCTGGATGATCAGATAGCTGTTCAAGAAATGAATCGAATTACAGCACCTGGTGGATTCTGCGTAGCTTCAGTTGACAGTAAATTTGTTTATATTCTCAATCATATCAAATATAATCAATTTTCAGTATTGAAAGAATTGGAAAGAAGCAGTATCACTAAATTTTTCAAAGAACATTCCCTTAAAACATATACTCCAGAACAATTGACTGCTTTGTTTCAATCTTGTGGCTTTACTAATATTTCACTCTTCGGAAAGGGTATTTTTATGGGTGCATTACCTAGAAAACAGCGGGAAAAGAAATTAACCACCCACTATCAAGAATTTTTCGAATTGGAGATAAAATACGGTCAAAAATATTCCTTCATTGGGCAAGCAGGTCATATCCAAATCTCTGCTCAAAAACCAATTTGAAAATAAAAAAAATTGTAAGATTTGGCTTACTCTTCTTCAACTTTCACAATTTTCTTCGGTCTTTTCTTAAATTTAACCATTAATAGCCCATTTGATAATTTTGCTTTTACATTATCTTCTTCTATTTCTTCACTGACTGGAATTTCGACTCGGATTGGACGATTCCACAGCATTTTCCCCATAGATACAATCTTTTTGGGTTTTTCTTCTCCATCTGGTTTTTCATCGACCCCTGGAGGTTTGGCTTCGATATATATGGTGTGTGCGGTGAGCGATATATGTACCGCTTCGGCTTGAAAGCCAGGTAAAGGCATGGTGATCAAATATTCTTCGGCAGTTTCTTCTAAATCATACGGCATAAGCTGGGCATATTGCTGGAATATATGGTTCCAGTCGGAATGTCCGTAGCCGCAGTGCATTTGTACGTGTGTCATAGTTGTGTTGTCCTCTTTAGATTTAATAAAAAAAAGGAAAGCGTTTTTTCACTGATTCAAGTACTGTTTGTTCGGGATCGAAGTAATTGAGATCAACTGAATCTACCTTTCCAGTTCTAGCTATCTGTTGCTTCATGGGATTCGATTGTTTGGGATGTACAATGTATGTCTTTAACTGATCCTCTGGAAGGATGATTTCTTGTGAAAATATTGGCTTCCAAAAGGAATTTTGAAGTTCACTGGTAGATTGGCTCATATTCAACACTTCTAGCTAAAAAAGGTGATTGAAGAATTATTTGATTTTGGAAAATTCTACGTGCAAAATCCCTCGCTCTAATTTAGCTTTCACTAAATTCGGATCGACCGGATTTTCAATGGGAATCTCCACATGAATTGGTCGTTGCCAGAATAATTTACTCCATTCTACTTGACAATGCTGCTTATGATTCTTGGAACTTATTGGTGTTTTCCTAAGATCTGCTTCAATGTGTATTCGATTGTCTGCAGAAAGCGCGATGTTAATATCTTCTGGAGCCAATCCTGGAAGGGGAATATCCACTATGTACTTTGTCGGAGTTTCCGTGAGATCATATGGCATGAAATTTTCCAATTTATTTAAAGGAATGAAATTCATTAGGACACGAAAGTTCTGTAAAAGCAAATCTTTATCTTTCGGTGAGAAATAGTTATTAAATGGGGGCAGATTAAAAAATTCTATAAATTTGGGGTCATGTGGCTTCATGATGTTTTCCTCATTGGTGTTTTTTATTCTTGCTCCCATACTACTTTAACTGGAATGATTTTTGCTTTTTCTTTCATTTCATTTACTTTTTCTTCAATCACTTGGATGTCTTCATCGATTTGTTTGACATATTCTTGCACCCATTGGGTGGCTCGTTGTTTTTCACGTTTCAACATTTGTTGCAGGCGTTCTAATTCTTCGACGTTCCATTGTGTAGGAAGCTGCTTGAATTGAGATACTCCAAAAAAGCATGGGTTCTTAAAAATATGGATGTCGAATGGTATCTGTTGATTAATTGGGTGTATTAGAACCTTAAAAAACGCTGGTAAAAAATTCATGCTGAGATTGAGTGCTTCTGGGATGTGTTGGGCGATGAATTCTCTTCCTGTTTGAGTTATACGATATTTAGAACCTTCTTTAGCGAGTGCGCCTTGGTCGAGTAATTGTTTCAGCTTCGGATATATGGTTCCAGGTCCAGGGGTCCAAACGGGAGCAAATTTTGCGTTAATTTCTTTTACGATAGAATATCCAGTCATTCCTTCCGGATGGTTGTTGATTAAGGCCAAGATGATCAAATGGTGGTTTTCTGGTTGGGATATCATAGTTTTCACAGCATGAAGAGAGATGATTACTCGAATTTCGAATAATCATAATTGATAATAGAATATTAAAATATATAAATGTTTTGTAATCGATTAATAATATTCGAATATCGAATATTTTAGTGTTCTATAAATTCGCACCTTTTTAACTTAGAAAGTTTTCTAAAATATTGCCAAAAGTATATTTTATTAATCGGGTTGTGGTGATATTAATAGGATGTTCCATAGTAAATCAGAGAATTCCTCCAAAATTTATAGAAATTCTCATAATTCCACCTCACAATCATCACATATACCAAATTTCATCTCGAATGAAATTAAATATCTTTGGGTGATTGAGAAAGAATCCTCAAAATCTCTCTTCTTCCATGCGAGAGCTGATGAACAAGTGCTAGATGGAATGCTTTTATCAGGTTTACTTTCAGCTTTAAACAGCTTTTCAGAAGCTGAACTGGGGGATACTGGGATTGAATCCATTGAAATGGGTGGGTTACGATGGGTTTATTTAAGTAATAAATCCTCTAATTTGATGCTAGTTGCGGTTGCTGAAAAATTAACCAGGGCTTCTTTGATTAAAGCGCGATTGAAAGTCATCCATGATATGTTTATGCAAAAATTTCAAATTAATAATGAGTTCTGGAGAAATTGGGATTATGATATTAGTAAATTTCGCCAATTTTCCGAGATTTTGGAGACACTTTACCGTCAATGGACAGAAGCAGACCAAATCATGAATGTTGGCATGCTTTTTGATTTAATGGGAATATTTCAACAAATCTTTTGCATTTTCATTAATATTATAAATGGAAATTTTTCTGGATTGAAACGACACATTGTGTTGGAAAGACTGAACCGGTATAAGGATAAGTTGAATTTATGGTATCAAAGGCAAAATCTGGATGATACTTATCGCGTAATTGAAATTTTTATTCCCTTTATCGATTTAGTTACTGACGAAATAATTTTTAATGAAGCTCCGGCTACGAATATCTTTGGGCTTAATCCCGTCGGACTGGATCAAGACGTTCTTATTCCACTCTTTTATTTAGTTTTACGACATTTTCAAAATGTTCTTCAACGCGAATTGGGTGAACGTGTTTATCTTTCTATCATTAAAAAAGAAATCATGCCATATTTATTGCGAAAATGGGATATTCTAAAAAATTTGGAACTCAACAAGCTCTTTTTACAGCTTTTTTTTGTAGATTAAAAAACTAATCACACATTATTCTTTTATAGCGGTAACTTTAATTTCAATTAGACAATTCTTTGGTAATCGGGCCACTTCAACCGCAGCACGTGCCGGATAACCTGTATCTTTGCAGAAAGGATCGAAATTTTCTGCGTATATTTCATTCATTACTCCAAAATCATTCATATCCTTTAAAAACACTTCACACAGCACAACATCCGCTAAGGTAAAATTCGTGGCTTCTAAAACGGCGCAAATGTTGGCAAATACTTGACGTGTTTGAGCTTCAATTCCTTCAGGGATGGTTCCGGTTTCTTTATTTATCGGAATTTGACCTGAAAGAAAAAGTGTGTTATTGATTTTCACCGCATGCGAATAAGGACCAACTGCTGCGGGAGCATTGGGTGCATTTATGATTTCTTTTACCATATTTTCTCATCTTCTAAATGAATTTCTCAATATCTAATATGATGTATTTCCAACGCGATTTAAAATTTGGCAAAATTCTATTTTTATTTTACCATATAATTAATATTATGGTTAATACAAATACTTTTACTCCCCAACAGAAACTGATGCACGATTTACGGCATTATCCAGTTAGACCCCACGTAGGAGTTGGCGGAATTATCCGGTGGAACCACTATATTGTCCTCGTAAAAAGAAAGTTTAATCCAAATAAAGGAAAATGGGCAATACCTGGGGGACATCTGAAGTTAGGTGAACGCGCTGCAGATGGTGCATTAAGAGAATGTGAGGAAGAAACTAACTTAAAATTGGAAGTGGGTGGCTTAGCTTCAGTTATTGATAAGATTGATATAGATGAAAATGGAAAAGTGGAATATCATTATGTTTTATGTGATTATTGGATGAAAATAATCGAAAATTCCGATTCAGATATATTTTCGAAGTTAAGTCCGCAATCTGATGCAGAAGAAGCTCGATTTGTTCCAATCGATGAACTTAGTGGTTATGATCTCACACCCACTGTGCGAAAATTATTTGAAAATTTAAATATTCTTCCAAAAGCCAATTTGTAATGATGTATTTAGCATAAATCAAAATTTCAAAATAAAATTCGAATAAATCTCATTTATTTAGTAAGAATTGCCACAGTTGGGGCAGAATTTTCCACCAGGGGATACTTGTTGGCCGCAAAATGGACAAAATTTCGGAGGGTCACTCCTAATATCCTTTTGATTTATTTCGTGGTCTGAGTTTATTTCGTTTTCCCGAGACTTTTGACGATTCTGTTCCCGCCATTCTTCTTGCTTTTCATGGATTTTTCGTTGAGTATCTTGCGAAATTTTATGAATTTTTTGGCCAACTATTTTTGCCTGAATTATTATATTTTTTGATAATTCCTTAGACTTTTCCTTGAGAATTTTGGCATTTTCTTTGGCTTTCAATTTAATTTTCTTGCTTTTTGCTTTGATGTATACTTTAACAGGCACTTTTTCTAAATTTTCGCTTTCAATTTCTTTTTTTGCAATATTTTTTTCCGATTGTTCTTGATTTAGGGTCATTATTTTCCCTCTAAATGGAGTTGTTTCTTAATAAACATTTACTATACGTTCTTTAACCAATTTAAGTGTTTAAAGGTTGTGGAGGCTGATAATTAGCGGGATTTTTCAACAAAAATGAAAAACTACCTTCTGTTTTTTCAACAAAAAATAAAAGACTACCTTCTGTGAATATAACGGAGAGCGAAGTAACACTAATATTGCTGAGAGTTAAGGTTGAAGGGTTTATTTCTTGATTAATTAACGGATATTCACATCCTGTAATAGTTACACCTTTACATTTGGTTAATGGGATGAGAGAAAAAACGGTAGAAGTTTTTAAAGGAAAACTGTATTGAGTTTGGGGTAATAATGCCGACATGCATCCTTTGGAACTAACCAACCAAATTTTTCCAGGTGCTTTTAATAGAATCAAACGATTGAAAAGATCATGATCTAAGCGCCCTCCAATCGCATTTATAATGAAGATTTGGTTATAATTATGGTTTAGAGCATAATTCACAGCAATTTCTGTATCGGATTGATCTTTATGGGAAGAATATGAAAGAGTATTGGTTTTTTCATATTTTTTTAGGAGATCTGGATTAACAGAATCGAAATCTCCCAAAATCAGGTCGGGAACAATCTGATTTTCATCGAGAAATTCCAATCCTTTATCGATTGCAATAGTAAACGTTTTTTTCGTAAAAGACAAGGGTAAATGCTCTATGATTTTTTTATCAAATTCTGGACTACCTGCAACTAGAAGGGCAATTTTTTTTTTTGAAGTTGAGGGAGTCATATTTTTTAGTTATTCCCGCAAAAATAAAAGTTCTTAGTTGAAAAATTCTTCAAATTGAATTTTCATGGTAATAGTAAAAAATGTAAAAAGTTTTTATATTTTTCTTTCTCAAATCAACTTGAGAAAAATGAGTTTCATATCTCGAAGAACAAATGCAATACTTACAGTTTTGGTTTTTTCAAGCATCATAGTTGGTGCATCGACACAAGTAATAATTGCTTCAGCTGCCACCGATATTGAATTAATGATTTACACTTATGAGTCGTTATTAGCTGATCCTGGTTATAATTTTGTGGAAGGATATTCTAATTATTCTGGTATTCCAGCTGATCACATCAAAGTTGTGGCTCTTGAAGATGCTAATAGTTTAATTACCAGGTTACTTGGGGAAAAAGATAATCCTGTTGCTGATGTGGTGATTGGATTAGATAACAGCCTTGTATTTGAAGCAAAACAACACGGATTGTTAACTCCATATTCGTCACCTGTCTTAGAAAACATTTCAGCTTCATTAATTGACAATTTGGATCCCGAGCATTATTTACTACCCTATGATTACGGTATTATTGCTTTTAACTACGATTCACTTCGAATAAACACCTCCACTGTACCATCTCTAACAAATCTAACCTTAAATGATTTGATCCGTTTAGATTTAATCAAGAATTTAGTTGTGGAAGATCCTACATTAAGTTCTCCTGGATTGGGCTTTCTTTTATGGACTATTGCTGTGTTTGGTGATCCCAGCTTAAATTTTACTGGGATTCTTGGAGAAGATTGGCGTGATTGGTGGCAAGCGGCAGCACCAGATCTCCGTGTTGCGCCTAGTTGGGGTGCAGCATTCGATATTTATTATGATGCTAATGAAAACCGACCAATCATGGTCTCTTATGGAACTAGTCCTGCCTATACTGTGTGTCAAGGTTGGGGAGACGATTTGAAAGCATTTTTATCCCATGAAAATAATTCGGCTAATGCTTGGTTACAGATTGAAGGAATTGCTTTAGTTCAAAATGGACCCCATGCACTTCAAGGGCAAGATTTCATCGATTGGTTTTTAGGAGAAGAACTGCAAAGTCAGATTCCAGAAAATAATTGGATGTATCCAGCAAATACACAAGTTCAAATCTCGTCATGTTTCGCTGAAGCAAGTATCAATCCCAATAGTGTTAATATTTTGAATGAGTTAATTCCACCCATCTTCCTTGAAGAAAATCTTGCATATTGGAAACAAACATGGGAAGAAACAATGGCAGGAAAATCGCCCGTAATTTCAAGTTATCCTAATGGCGTGATATTTTTGATTACCATAAGTTTTAGTGTGGGGCTAATTTACTTTATGCACCGACGAAGAACCTTCTTCAGTGAATAAGCTTCAAGAATAATTGGTAACCAGAAGGATTATTACATGGATAAAAAGCACTCCCATTCTCGCAAAAAGGGACAGTGGTTAACCCCAATTAGCATTACGATGCTATGTGGGATGGGATTAGTGGCATTTTTTATTATATTTTTTTATATACCTTTGGGTCGGGTTTTTCATTTTGCTTTTGCTAATAATTCAGGAATGACTCCACATTCTTGGAAAGAGGTTCTTGGATATTCTTTAAACTTAAGAGCAATTCAATTTAGTGCCTTAGAAGCGATTATTACCACTGTGTTGTGCTTGATTTTAGGGATTCCAATAGGTATTTTTTTAGGAAATTATAATTTTAAAGGTAGGTCCACCTTTCTTCAATTGTTAACAATACCTTTTGTTTTACCTCCTATAGTGGTATTACTTGGCTTTGTAATCGTTTATGGTGATGGTGGATGGATAAATACTCTTTGGAATAATTTTTCGGGGGGCTTACAAGGGCTTATCTCTATATATGGAACCTATACTGGAATTATTTTAGCCCATGTATTCTATAATCTCTCAGTGGTGATACAATTCACCATACCCGCTTGGCAGCGACTTAATCGAGAGCAAAAAGATGTAGCTCTTTCTTTAGGTGCTTCTCATTGGCGAATATTTTGGCGTATTCAGTTTCCTCAAATGAAATCGGCAATTCTTGCTGCAGCACTTTTGGTTTTTTTGTATTCATTTAACAGTTTTGCTATTGTTCTCTATTTGGGAAACGTTCAACTTCAAACGCTCGAAGTCAGGATTTATAAACTGATATTAGTTGCATTTGATTATCAATCAGGGGCAATTTTAGCACTTTTGCAGTTATTTTTGAATATTTTTTTAATTTTCGCATATCTGCGGCTTAACCGATCCACTCAAAATCAAAATTCTGGACCCATTGCTCAATTTGTTTACAAAAAAATTCCATGGTATGGTGCACATGATGTAAAAAGGTCTTTCGGTTTTATCTTAGTAGTAATTGGTTTTATGATTATTGTTGTTTTTCAATTACTTCCATTAATTGCAGTAGTTATTACCGCATTTACCCCCAATAATGAAAATAGCAAACCTTTTTCGGGATTTCTCCTTCTTTTTAATTCTAATTATGATCCCTTGTTAGGGGCTTCAATTTTACGACTGATAGGGAACACTTTACTGTTTGCTTTTACTGCTATGCTGGTAACCTTATTGTTTACATTAGGAATTTTGCTGATCTATCGTCGACGCTACCATACCATTTCTCAATACAAAAATTCCTCTTTAGATTCTATTTTTGCCTTTTTAATTATTTTACCCATGGCCACCTCTTCGATTACACTTGCACTTGGCTTGTTTCTACAGTACAAATCCACTATATTGTATCTACAATCACCTTGGATCTTGATTATAGGAGCTCACATTTTACTGGGGATTCCGTTTGCCACACGTACGGTGATTCACGCTTACCAACAAATTGACCCAGAACTAATCCATGTTGCTTCCACTTTGGGTGCTTCAAATTGGGTAATTTTTAAAAAGATCGAATTTCCCCTAATTAAGCCTGGTCTTTTTGTGGGTGCTTTATTCAGTTTTGCCATCAGCATAGGTGAATTTGGCGCTACTTATTTTCTAGCGCGGGGTGAGTTTGGAACGATTTCAATTGCAATATCTAAACTACTTTCGACGCGCAATATGCAACTCCCCGCCAGTATGGCCACTTTATTAATTCTTTTAACATTGATATCCTTTCTATTAATTCAAAAAATAGGTAATAAAACACTTCTTAATAAGCGAAAACACCTATTAAAAAGAGATAATATTTATTGATAAAAGAAAAAAAACATTTAGCAGGAGAATAAATGATGAAAACCTTAAAAATATCCAACCTTCGCTTAAAATATCAAGAATCCTTTATTCTAAATGGCTTGAATTTGACAGTACATGCTGGGGAAATATTGGTTTTGCTAGGTCAAAGTGGAAGTGGAAAGACATCTTTATTGAAAATTCTTCTTGGTATTCTAACACCTACAGAGGGGCAAATTCTGTTAGATTCCGATGATATAACTTATTTTCCTCCCCAAAAGCGAAATATGGGTTATGTTCCTCAAGCACAAGTTCTTTTTCCCCATATGACGGTTAAAGAAAATATTATGTTCGGATTAAAACTCCAGAAATTTAAAGATGACCTAGAAAGTCGTTATCAGCGAGTTTTACAAATCACGGAATTAACCGAATTAGAACAACGTCACCCTCACGAATTAAGTGGAGGACAGCAGCAAAGGGTGGCTTTGGCTCGCGCTTTGGTAATTGCTCCCGAATTCTTGCTTCTTGATGAACCGCTGAGCAGTATTGATGCTACTGGTAAAGAAGAATTGGCTCTGATGATTCGTCTAATTCAACAAGAGATGAATACCACTATAATTTATGTTACCCATAATCATGAAGAAGCTCGTTTATTAGCTGATCGGATTGCTATTCTTGTTGAAGGAAAAATCCAACAACTTGGACCTACTCCTTTAGTCTACTCACAACCGAAAAACTATCAAGTTGCTCAAATTTTAGGAAAGGAAAATATTTGGCCGATTATTTCAAAAAAAATCTTCGAAGATAAGATAATTATTCAAACGCCCCTCGGGCAGTTAATTTCTCACCAAGATTCTTCTCTGAATTTTTCCCTAACTGGAATTGAACTACCGTTAAAAAGATATTCCCTACAAAACCATCCACCTGAAGTGCAGAATATGAACCCATCCAATATTTCTCAAGAGGGTGTTTTTCACTTTTTATGTAAAATTAATGCCGTAGTCGAAATAGGAACAAAAAATTATAAAATTATTTTACGCA
>Ga0164318_10000516_pt1 | contig 29988 bp, 30 predicted proteins | sample GuaBasSedimGuay9_FD_113734 | JGI IMG/M metagenome (GOLD analysis project Ga0164318, IMG submission 113734) | Subseafloor sediment microbial communities from Guaymas Basin, Gulf of California, Mexico - Guay9, Core 4571-4, 0-3 cm | ecosystem: Environmental > Aquatic > Marine > Hydrothermal vents...
CTTCAATTTTTTTTAAAATTTTTTCCATTTTTGACTAAAAACATTTATATATTGGCAGATAATAAATCTTGCCACTATGCTTTTTATTATATACCACGAGCTAATGTTAAAACATTTACTCTTTTTGCACCATTTTCTTTTAATACACGACTGCATTCCCTAACTGTTGTGCCTGTTGTATATACATCGTCAAATAAAAGAATATTTTTACCTAAAATCTTTGACTTATATTTTATATTAATCTCAAAACTGCCTAAAACATTTTTCAGCCTCTGCTCCCTTGTTAATGTGCTTTGCGAAGGTGTTTCTCTTGTTTTTAATAATATATTATCATATACAGGTATGTTGTAATACCTACCAAGCTCCTTGCAAATAAGCAAAGTTTGAGAAAATCCTCTCTTATATAATTTATCTTTTGTTAAAGGAACAGGAATAATTAAATCATTTTCTTTAACATATTCTATATTAATATTTTTTATAATCAACTCTACAAAATCAGAAGCAATTTTCCATCTGCTTTCATATTTATAAAGATGTATTGCTTTTTTAAGGACACCTTCATATAGTCCCAAAACCTTGATTTTTTCATAATAAAACTTTTTTGTCTTCTTGCAATCATTACATAACCCATCCCCTGTAATCACAGGCTTGCCGCATTTTTTGCAGCTTTCTGTTATAATTTTGATTTTTCCCCAACAGTTCTTGCAGAAACAGTTTGGTTCATTTTCTTTTAAAAGAACTTCACAATTTGCACAGTAATTTGGGTAAAAGAAATGAACAATTTTCAATAGAAGATTATAGAGACATAATTTGTTTCCCTTTTTGCTAAACAATTTTGCTTCCATATTCAATTATATATTAATAATAACAATTAAGTTCTTTTAATATAATAACTTTTACCCAAAGGGGCAAACGATTTTGGTATTGTTCTAAAGTCAGTTTATAATTTGAAGCGGCATTTAGAAGGTTTATATGTACAATAATAGGTATGAAAAGTAGCCCAGACATCTGTAAAAAAATTGATTTTATTTGAAGAAATGATTGATAATTTTTCAAATACACACATAGATTTTTACACAGTTTTTACGATAATTTTATGTGCCATACCAAGGCCAATTCCTATCCGATTTCCTTCTCTTGCAACAATCACAGGTCCCTGTCCAATATTACTCACTACTTCAAGTTCTACACCAGGATATATTCCCATATCTGAAAGTCTTTTAGCGAGTAACCGTCCACCCCGAATCTCTACAACTTCTACTTTTTTCCCAGGTTCAACCATCACAAGTGACAACATTATTCTATCACCTCCACAATTACAGAAAACGATTCATCTTCCCTTAACGAAAAGTGATAATTTTTAACAATTATATCTATTGGAGCACCTAAAGAAGCTTTTTTTAACTTCAATTTTACCTCCTGGTATCAAACCCATATTAAGCAGTCTTCGCTTTATAAATGTAGGACCTTCTATTTCTAAAATTTTTGCACTTTCCCCTATATCTAATTCACTAAATCTTTTCATTATGGAATTTCCTTAATATTGTCAGATTAACTTAAATATTAATTATTATAATATCTTCTGCAAATTTTGTCAACAAAAACTTGTAAATGTGAATTCAAATACAAAATAGCACATTGTATAAATATATCATCTTTAGTTATGAAAAAGAGAAAGCGTTGCATTAACTAAATTTTTGTTGACAAAATTGTTAAAAGCTATTAAAATTTAGGCGAAAAATTAAATATTATGATATATCACTTTTCAGGATTGACTTTTTTCGTAAATAAATGATAAATTGTTTGTGTGTTTCATTTTACATTTTTACTTCAACATACAAAATTTAATTGGAGGAGGAAAATATGGAAAGAGTAAATGAAAAAGAAAAAGAATTTAGATTTGGAGATAGTGGTCCCAAGTATATTTTTCGTGGACCTAAATTTGAATGGGGCATACTTATTTTAAAACCTGGGCAAACACTTGGTAAGCATTATCATAATGAAGTTGAAGAAACATTTTTTCTCCTTGAAGGTAAATCCACAATGATAATAAATGATAAAGAAATACCAGCAGAACCAGGAGATGCATTTAGGCTTGAGCCGAAAGATTCTCACGATATCGTAAATAATTCCGATATGCCTGCAAAATTTATATTTATGAAAGTTCCATACCTTCCTAATGATAAAATCAATATATAATAAAGTTAGAATAGATAGAACTGTAATACTTTTTAATTATATTATTCTCTTCAGCAATATTCCATATTAATTCAAAATCAAGATGGACTTCAATAAATACCCAATGAGGCTTACATAAATATAGTTGAAAAAATATGAGAAGAAACAAAGAAATTATTGAGATAATTAGTTTTTACTTGATACTAACTCGCATTCATAAGAATTAAATGGATTTGGCACTAATACTATACCATCAATGCTTAATCCTTCTCCTTTACTACTTGATGGTGGTATTCCTTTCTGTTCTTGTTCCAAGCTCCATTTAAATTTAAAAGATGTATCAATAGCTGCTACTTTCCAATAAACTGTTTTTGTTACAGGTATTTTTGATTGATAGAAACACTGCGCGCTACCAATCCAACCTTGAGGGATGTTGCCAATATTAGCTTGACCACGCGGATAATCTATTGCATCTGAAATATAATTATAAATACCACTTGAATCAGTGCCAATAGCGATTTTGTATCGCATTAAACTTGTTGTGGTATGGTCATCATAAGCTGGTGACCAGTTAAATTTCCAATAACCGGCAGAGTCAATAGCATTTAATGGAGTTGGAGCATCTGGCGACTTATTTGTTGTAGCACAAGTATTTGTATATTTGTCAAGCCTATAAGTATTATTAGTATCAATACCAGTGACAATCAAATCCAAGTGGCCATCACCATCAATATCCCCAAACGCTATGAAACTCCAAGCAACCCCTGTGCCAATATTTGTTGGGACTGAAAAATTGGCGGACGCATTGTTAAATATCAAAGCAATACTGAAAAGCCAAAATATTATCAATATTACACATCTTTTCACTTTTTTATCCACCACCTCCCTTCCTTAAATTTGTTCGGAAATTATAATTTAATACATATAAACAATTAAAACATCTCCATCTTAATTTTCAATCTTTAATCTTTAATTTTCAATCTTTAATTTTTAATTCTTAATTTTGATTTTCCATATAATATATTATAGCACATTTAAAAAAATGCCAAGTTTTTTCAGTAATGATGAATAAAAAGTTAATTTTAAGCATAATAATTATAATAATTCGTTTAAACAGACAGAGAAATTGTAGTGGACTGATTTATCAAGTCACTACAAGCTACAAGCAGAATTTTGATAGCTCAATCTTTATTGGCTGATTATGGATTAATAGACTTGACATTTTATTCATAACATATAATTTTATGCAAAAATTTTATATAATTTTTTATAAAAGAGAGGTGAAGAAAAATATGGCAAAGATCAAAGATGGGCTATTGTATTCAGAAACGCATCATTGGGTTAAAGTAAGAGAGGATATATGTACATTAGGGATAACAGATTTTGCCCAAGAACAAATGGGGGAGATACAATTTGTTGATTTACCTGAAGTGGGAGAGAATGTCTTTAAAGAGCAAGAATATGCATCAATTGAATCAGCTCAAACAGTAACAGAGCTTATTTCACCTATAACTGGAAATATAATAGAAATAAATGAAGAGATATCTATAAATCCTGAAATTATTAATCAGGACCCATACGGTAAAGGGTGGCTTATTAAAGTTAAATTAGAAGACAAAAAAGAGATTGATTTACTCCTTTCACCTGAGGAATATAGAGATATAATTACCGAGTCACCAATAAATGAATGATAATAGAATCTCTTTAAAAAAGATTATCTTAATATGCGAGTTATTTATACTTTTTGTAAGCTGCAGTAATAAAATTAAAATAAAAGTTGAAAATACAAATAAAAAGTATATTATAAAAAAAATGACTGAAAAATTAGTAATAAGTTTAAGTTCATCTTTTGATAAACCAGTAATTATTAAAGTAGTTATAGGTGACCTGATTGGGGACTATTCTGATATGCCAATATATAATAAAAGATTTAAAATTTATCCTGGTATGAATTATATAATGATAAACTTAAACGAAATAGGCACAGGTAAATTTGGATTAAGAATTTATCAGAGCAAAAAGCTAATTGATTATAGAATTATTGAGGTGCTTCCAGAAAAAGGGAATTTATAGATGAAAAAAATTTCTTTTCTGGGATTAAATTTGATTGATGCTACTCCCAAAGCTATAATAAATTATTTTACAAACCGCATTGAGAGTAAAAATAAATGTTTTGTAATTACTCTTAATTCAATTATGTTGTTTCACTATTTTATTGACCGAAAATTTAAGAAAATTGTGAAACAGGCAGATTTAATTATAGTTGATGGGTTTGGTATATCTTTTATTGCCAAATGGTTTGGTGTTTCTATTAACTCTATTCCTGGAATAGAACTTTTGAATAAAGTCTTTTTAATGGCAAACAGAAAACAATTTTCTGTATTTCTCTTGGGTAGCAGATGGAAAATTATTGAAATGGCGTATAAAAATTTAAAAAATAATTTTCCAAATATAAAATATAATGGCAGATATTACGGGTATTTTAATAAAACAGAAGAAAAATATATTATAAGAAAAATAAAACAACTAAAGCCTGATATTTTATTAATAGGAATGGGCTCTGTAAAACAGGAAAAATGGATATATAAAAATTTTGATGATTTAAATGCCTATCTAATAATTGGTGTTGGTGGGAGTTTTGATATTATTTCGGGACATAAAAAGCGTGCTCCATTATGGATGCGTAAATGTCATTTGGAATGGCTTTATCGTTCTATAACTTCTCCAAGACGATTTATAAATCTTTTCAAAATTTCATTACTTTTAATAATAATTATTTTATTAAAATTTAGAAAGAGTATTTCTTGATTTTTTGTTTTAATTTTATATTTTTTATAAAAGAATTTATAGGTTCCAATCTTTTGGTGCCTAATATACTATCTCATCTTTGAAGAAAGTATTAAAGTATATTTTTATCTTTAGTTTAATTTGCAACTTATTTTAAAAATATAGGTATAAGAGGCGATAAAAGCCACAGGAATACAAAGTATACAGAAATATTATGAAAATAATTATTGGTTGCGCTCTGGATTTATTGTGCTTTTATGGCTAAATTTATTGAAAACAAATAATATAATAAAAAGGGTAATAAATGGTTTCTAATTCACAAAAGAATCTGGCAGAAGATTTTCTCGCTGGAATTGATGGTTATATAATTCCTACATTTATAGAAATAATGGAAAATAAGGACCAGATTACACTTCTACATTCTTCCCGTGTCCAACGATTAGTAGATATAATGATTCCAGAACTTATAAAGCAAAAAATTATAACAAAAGAAGAGGTCCCTTATTTATGGGTTGCTGCAATTATTCATGAAATTGGAAAAATTTTTGTTGAAGATAAAATTCTTGAATCAAGTAAAAAATTAGACAAATTTGAATATAAAACTGTGCGTTTTCATCCTATACGAGGTTATCATTTATTAAGAGAATTTGACCTTCCTAAAGAAATTCTACTTGCAGTTAAACATCATCACGAGAGATGGGATGGAAAAACATATGGTAGGTATCCGGGATATCCTGATGGATTAAAAGGTGAAGAGATCCCTCTCTATGCAAGGATAATAAGTGTTGCTGATGCATATGATGCAATGGTATCACATAGGCCATACAAGAAGCCTTATTCACCAGAGAAAGCTTTAAGGGTAATAAAGAAAGCTGCTGGGAAACAGTTTGACCCTAAGATCGCTAAAATATTTGTAAAAGTAATTACAGAAGCTTTGAAAAAAGATGAAGCATATATTAAGTTGTAAATTTTAAGCTTTTATATAAGATAAGAATATAATAACAAGAGAAGAGAATATTGCAACAACAAATATAACAATATTGCTAATAAGATGAAAATGTAATTGTTTAAACAATATTGCTAAGCTTCCACACAAAACAGTAATAGCAAACAAGATTTTTATTTTATGAGGGTTAACTTTTTTTGTAGCAGTGGCTCCAAGTGAAACACTTATAATTGTAGCTATAACCATATAAATTAAACTTTGCCACACAACCCTATTAGAGAGAATATATGCTATTCCACCAGAGAGACTCGCAATCATTATTGTAAATAAGCTTGTTCCAATAGCAAGGGTAACAGGTATTTTCACAATATAAATTAAAATGGGCAATAAAACAACCCCACCCCCAACCCCCAATGTGCTACTTGTTCCACCTGCAAAGAACCCAGTGAATAACAACTTCCAGAGCGAAATTTTTATATTTTCCTGTCCATCAATTCTAATAACTACAAAAGGTGGTAATACTTCTTTCTTTGGATAATCCTTTTTTAATTTTTTTAGCTTATTCTCAAACATCATATAACTTCCTATTATAATTAAGAAAACTATATAAGCAATTCTGATAACTGTATCCACATTTCCTAATTTTTCCAAATAAAAAATAAATTCCTTTCCACTGATAGCGCCTAAAATAGCTGTAACACCTATAATACTTCCAAGTAAATAATTTACATTTTTTAATTTTCTATGTTTTATGGTTCCGAGTGTTGAGGTAATAATAATATACACCAGACTTGTTCCAATTGCATAAGGCATAGGAAATCCTAAAATATTAAGCACAGGTGTTACAAGCCAGCCCCCTCCAATACCATAAAATCCACTTGTTATACCAGCACAAAAACCAAGTATTAATAACAAAATTGGATTATATCTAAATTCCATAGATTTGTTTTTCTTTTGACCTTAAAGTTTTTAGTCTATTTTATTCCATTTTTTATAGAAATTTACTGCTGTCTCAATTATCTTTTTTAAATTTTCAAGTTTCGGTTTCCAGCCAAGCATTGCTTTTATCTTTTGAGATGAGGCAATTAAAACTTCAGGGTCACCATATCGTCTCTCTGTTTCTATTACTTTAAAATCTTTTCCCGTTACTTCTTTTACCATATCTATTACTTCTCTCACAGTATATCCTTTTTCAGAGCCAAGATTGAAAATGTCACTTTTCTTTTCCTGAATGAGATAATCAAGTGCAAGTAAATGAGCATCTGCTAAATCTCCCACATATATGTAATCCCTTATACAAGTCCCATCTTTTGTATTATAATCTGTGCCATAAATATAAAGACAATCTCTTTCCCCAAAAGCTGTTTTTACTGCAAGTGGTATTAAATGTGTTTCTGGATTATGAAGCTCACCTGTTCTCATTTCTTCATCTGCACCCGCTGCATTAAAATATCTTAATGAAATATAATTAAAATCATAAATCTCTGAATACCATTTCAAAATCTTTTCAACTATTAATTTTGATTCCCCATAAGGATTTACAGGAATTAAAGGAGACTCTTCTGAAATAGGAATTTTATCAGGATAGCCATAAAGTGCTGCCGTAGAAGAGAAAATAAAATTTTTTACACCCACTGTAATCATTGCATCAAGTAAAGAAAGTGTTCCTACTGAATTATTATTAAAATATTTTGAGGGTTTTTCCATTGATTCGCCTGCTTCTATAAAGGATGCAAAATGCATTACTACTTCAATTTTGTATTTTTTTAGCACTTCTATTAATAACCTCTTATTATGAATATCTCCTTGAACAAATTCATTAGAAAAAATAAGTTCGCGATAGCCTTTGCTCAAATTATCATAAACAACAGTAAAGTGTCCTGCTTCTTTTAATTTTAATACTGTATGACTCCCAATATAACCTGCTCCACCTGTAATTAATACTTTCATAAGTTCTCCTTGTTAATTTAGTAATCTTATTATTTTGTAATATCCAAAGTAATATAATTTTCAAATACCTGTGGTTAAGCTATATTTACTTTGGATATAGCTAATATTATATCAAGCTTACGCTTACTCAATTAGTAGTTTTTTATACACTTTAATTGTATTTCTTGCTGTTTTTTCCCAACTGAACCTTTTTACATATTTCAAAGCATTCATCCATAGTTGTTTAGCATATGATTTATCTTTTATGATTTTTATAATTCCATCTTCAATTGACTTTATATTAAATGGGTCAACATAATGAACATATTTTTTACCTATTTCTGAAAGTGAAGAGTTATTTGAAGTTAAAACAGGTGTGCCGCAGGAAATTGCTTCTATTACAGGTAATCCAAAACCTTCATAAAATGATGGATAAATAAACGCTTCTGCGCAATTATAAAATAAATTTAGATCATTGTGCTGAATATAGTTATAATATACTACACCATATTTTTTTGTGCTTTCTATAAGCTTGCTTAAAAATTCATATCCATACCCTTTTCCACCAATAAGAACCAATTTTATTCCTTTTATTCTCTTTTTTACTTGTAGATATGCAGCAATCAAATTTGCAACATTTTTTCGTGTTTCAATTGTCCCAACATAAAGGAGATATTTGTCTTTAAGCTTATATCTTTTGGATAAAAACTCTCTTGCTTGTTCCCTATTTTTCAGAACAAAAAATTTTTTTTCCACTCCATGATATACAACATCTACTTTTTCTTGTGGGATATTAAAATATTTTAAAATATCATTTTTTGTATTTTTTGAAACCGCTATTATTTTATCAGCTTTTAAAATTGATTTTTTTAATTTCCTATTTGCATTTTTCCTGAATTTCTCTGACATAAAATCGTAATTAAAAACAGAGGTAATATCGTGTATTGTAACAACAGACTTTGTTCCAAACGGTTTAATATATCTGAAAGCTGGTTCATGAAAAATATCCAATTTATCAAAAATAAATTTTGAAAGTTTTGGAATAAAGAATTTGTGTTTAAAATTCGGATTTTTTATTTTAATAAAATCTTCAGATTTTACTTTTTGCCTATTATAATACAAAATATATTCATTTTTTTTATCAACATCTGCGAGGCTATGAATTAGATTAAATGTATAAAATCCGATTCCTGTTTTATTTTTCAAAACAGCATAAGTAGCATTAATACCTATTTTCACTTCTTAAGCCTTTTGTAAAAATATGCTTCTTTAAAATTTTCTTTTGATGTATTTGCTCTATTTTTTAACAAAAAGTTACCACATATTAAAATTCCAGAAAGATAAAAAATATCTTTTAAAAATTCTCGCCGTGATATCTGTTTAAAAAATTTCAACATAATTTACCACCATAATCCGTAAATTTTTTCACCACAATATTTACATTTTCCCTGTGGAGTAATATTATATTCAAGCACATTATACCCATATCTAACAACAACTTTTTTCTTACAATTTGGACAAAATGTTGTTTCACCATCTTGCGTATAAACATTGCCAATATAAACAAAATAAAGTCCAACATCAAGTGCAATTTTTCTTGCATCAATCAAGGTCTCAACAGGCGTTGGCGGAAGATTTCTTAATTTATACATTGGAAAAAATCTTGAAAAATGCAAAGGGAACTGTGGACCAAGATTTTTATAAATCCATTTACACATCTTTTTTATTATTTTTAAATCATCATTCAAAGTAGGAACAATTAGATTTGTAATCTCAAGTATAACACTTTCTTCTGCAAGAATCTCTAAACTCTTCAAAACAGGCTTTAAAGCACCGAAACATACATTTCTGTAATATTCTTCTGTAAATCCTTTTAAATCTATATTTGCAGCATCTATATATTTAGCAAGTCTTTTTAAAGGCTTAGGATTTATAAATCCTGCACTTACCAAAATATTTTTAATTCTATTTTTTCTTGCAATTACAGATGTATCATAAGTATATTCATAGAATACAATTGGTTCAGAATAAGTATATGCTATTGTTTCACATTTATAATGCTTTGCAAGTTTTACTACTTCATTTGGATTCATTGAATAATTTTTATTTTCATCAGGTTTAGATTGTGAAAGTTGCCAGTTTTGGCAGAATTTACAGCCGAGATTACAACCAAAAGTAGCAATAGAAAAAGCTTTTGCACCTGGTAACATATGAAAGATCGGTTTTTTCTCAATAGGGTCCACATGAACAGCAGCAGCTTTGCCATAAACAAGTGAGATAAGTTTGCCATCTATATTTACACGGACCTGACATATCCCACGCTGATTTTCATCAAGAATACATTTAAATGGACATAAAAGGCATTGAACTTTTTTACCCATTTATTTTACTATCTTATAGTTGTATGCCTCTTTCTTTGATAAATTACCACTTTCTATCTGATTTTCAATCTTTTTTCTATCAATTTTCTCTATCCCCCATTTGGGATTTAATATTAGTACTTCTTCTCTCTTTTTTGTAATATTTTTTATTGTTTTTTCAGAAGGAATTGGATGTGATAAAATTTCTTTCTCTTTTAAAGTAGAATATTTGGCATTATAATATACAGGGGCTTCTGCAACCTCTATTTTTTTGTATCGCTGTAGAAATTTAAGAATAAAAATTAAAACTATAATTTCAATAAGTAAAACTAAAAAAAACCATAGAGGTCGCTCCTTTAAATTTAAGTTTATACTTATACATAATAAAGTATATGAAATTGTAATTATAATTATATAAGGCAAAGGATTTTCTTTTTTCACTGAATAAGAAACAGCAAAACTTTCATCTTTTTTGCTCTGTGTTCTTAATCCAGACTTCTTTTCTACAGGAAAAAAATGCTCAGCCATTATTCGGGAAGTTCTCTTAACAGCCTCAACTACAGCTTTAACAGTTATAGTTGCACCACTTATTCCATTAATATCTTTGCCAATAATAAATGGGTCTTCAATTTTCTTGCCTCTAAATTGTAATTGAAACTTCTTTTCTGTAATTTTATTTGCTAATGGAATATTTTCACTATGTGAAATAACCTTTATCCCTGAAATTATTCTATTCTTATAAATACCAACAAGAATTTTGATTGGACCAACATATCCTTTTATTGTTGGGTCAATATCGGTTGTTATAAAACATATTCCAATGAATTCTTTCTCTCTATATGCATTCCAATGTGGATATTTTTCATATTGGACAGAAAAAGAAGTTGCAGATGGCATAACATATCTTAAATCTTTCTCTGTAATCTTTCCTAAAAGAGTAAAAGGAATTATTAAAAAAATAAATAATACTTTCTTAATATTCATTTAAATTTATCTCCTTTTGTGAAAGTTTTTCTTTTTCAAGCATTTTATCTATTGCCTTTGCTTTATCAAGCCCTCTTATAGGAATTATTATATAATCACCTGCTCTTATTTTACGAGGATTTCTTATTTTATTCATCTCAAGGATCATTTTCCGAGGCACCTTATATTTTGATGCAATACTCCATACAGATTCTCCTTTCCTAATCTTGTGGCGTCTAAAAGTAATTCTATCTTCTGGTGGAATTTTGTTAAAATTTTCAAGAAATATTTGTTTAGTCCCGTAAGGAATTCGTAATTTATAATTAAAATATTTTGGGGGAGTTGCCCATCTTTTAAGTTCAGGATTTAATTTCTTTATTTCTTCATAAGTAGTGCCACAACATTTAGCTATAATATTTAAATCTGTTGCATCAGGAATTTCCACAATATCATATAGCAATGGTGGTTCTTTTTCAATTTGCTTAAATCCAAATTTTTCAAGATTCTCGCAAATTATAACAACAGCAATAAATTTGGGCACATAATTAGCAGTTTCTCTTTTCAATATGCCCCATCTTCTTTTTGTGAGTTTCCAAAAATCACGTGTTTTATATTTTCTGATCGCTTTTATAACCTTACCACCACCTGCATTATATGCTGCTAAAGCTAAATACCAGTCACCAAGCCATTTATACAAATCTTTAAGATGCTTTACAGCTGCAATTGTAGATTTTTCAACACTTCTTCGTTCATCTACCCACCAGTCAGAATGGAGCCCATATAATCTTCCTGTGCCTTTTACAAATTGCCAAGGACCACTTGCACGTTTGGGTGAATATGCAGAAGGATTAAAACCACTCTCTATAATTGGTAAATAAATAAGCTCCTGAGGTAATCCTTCCTGAATGAAAGCTTGCTTTATCATTGGAAAGTATCTATAAGCTCGTGATAAAATCTTCTCTAACTGTTTTCTGCCACCATTTGTATAAATTCTTATATACTTTGCAACTTTTTCATTTATCACAAGTGGAATATGATTTGCAGATTTTGGGTTCCTCTGAGAGGAAATTTCATCCAATGTAGAAGTTATATCAATCTTTTTAAAGTTGTTAATTCCTGCACAGTTCCAGAATAAAAAAGTAATAATAATAGGATAAATTCTTTTAACATTTTTCATAATAAATTGAAATTTAATTACAATAATTTCTAATGTCAAGCACGAATTTTTATGATAAAGTCAACAAAAATTTTTGGTTTCATATATTTTATATGCAAATTTCCTGTCAAGTGAGTTCTGTCAATCTTTGTAAACCGAATCTTTGCTATTTCTTTCTCTTTGCTCACAGATAGGAATGTGTGTAGTATTTTTTATTATTTCTATTCACGCAAAAAATAGAAAGTTTTAACACAATTATCCAAATACTTTTCAAATAGCTTGACATTGAGATATAATCCTATAAATTGTTTAAAATAAATATATGGAGGAGGATGGTAATGAATAATCTTGCTGAGATATTAGAAGAAGAATTAGAGGAAGCAGTAGAAGTAAAGAATAAAAAATCTTTGCATAGGTATATTACATTATTAACGCAAAATTTAGCAGAAAGGCAGGCAGTTGATAAGCAGTTGGTAGAGATAACTAATAAAATAGAGATACTTACTCGGACAATGAAAGTTGGCTTTGAAAATATGGAAAAAAGGTTTACTGACCTTATTCATTATATTGACAAGCGTTTTGAGGATATGCAGAAGTATATGAATAAGCGTTTTGAGGATATGCAGAAGTATATGGATAGGCGTTTTGAAGATATGCACAAATATATGGATAAGCGCTTTGTGGATATGAATAAGCGTTTTGAGGATATGAATAAAAAAATTAATTTATTGATATGGATAATTTCATTATGGATGGGACTTTTTTCTGGTATTTCACTTGTATTAAAGTTTATTAAATAGAAATTTTTGTTATATCTATTCTTATCCCCGCGGATGATATTCAAGATGAAATTTTTTAAGTTTTTCATAGTTGAGGTGTGTATAAATTTGAGTAGTAGCAATACTTGAATGTCCTAAAAGTTCTTGCACTGACCTTAAATCAGCTCCATTATTTAAAAGATGGGTGGCAAAACTATGTCTTAATGTATGGGGAGAAATTTCTTTTTTTATTCCTGCTTTTCTTGCATAAAATTTTATTATTTTCCATATACTTACCCTTGAAAGTTTTCCCCCACGCCAGTTTAAAAATAAATAATTGTTATTGGAATTTTTAGCAAGTTTATGTCTCATTTCTATTAAATATTTTTTTAAAATAGATATCGCTATCTTCCCTAATGGAACAATTCTCTCCTTTTCACCTTTGCCTTTTATCTTTATGAAACCCTCTTCTAAATTTATATCATCAAGTCTTAAATTTATAATCTCAGAGACTCGTAGCCCTGAAGAATACATTAGCTCTATAATTGCTTTGTCTCTTAATTCATAGGAATTTTCTATATCAAAAATATTTAGTAATGCATCAACTTCACTTAATGTTAAATATTCTGGTAAGTGTATCCCAATTTTAGGTATCTCAAGTAAAGAAGCAGGATTATTGGTGATTATTCGGTCTATTATTAAATATTTAAAAAACATTCTTATAGCTGTAACTTTTCTTGCAATACTTCGCGAAGAAAGTTTGATTTTTCTAAGATGTGAAATATATTGACTTAATATGAGAGAAGATACATTTTTGATGTCGCTTATGTCTTTTCCTTTTATAAAATCAATGAATTGTTCTAAGTCTGTTTTATAACTTTCAATTGTGTTGTTTGTAAGCCCTTTTTCAATTTGTAAATAGTTTATAAATTGATTAAGTAAATTTTTCATTCTAATTATAATTTCGGTTCTAATTTTATCATTCTTGACATTAAACTTCATTTAAATAATTTTATAATTATGAACTTACGAATAGGATTAGTACAAATTAATAGCTTTGTAGGTAATTTTGAATATAATTTTAATAAAATTAGGGAATATATAAAAAAAGCCAAAAACTATAATTGTGATATAGTAGTGTTTCCTGAATTAGCTATTACAGGTTATCCGCCAGAAGATTTACTTCTTAAACCAAGATTTATTCTTGAAAATCTTCAATATTTTAAAAAAGTTTCTCGGTTATGTGATAATATTATTTGTATAATAGGTTTTGTTGAAAAAAAAGAAGATAAAATTTACAATGCAGCTGGTGTAATACATAATAAAAGTATTATTGATATTTATCACAAAATAAATCTTCCTAATTATGGAGTGTTTGATGAGAAACGATATTTTAATCCTGGTAATAGAATACCTGTTTATGATATTGGGAAAATAAGATTTGGTCTTGGAATATGTGAAGATATATGGGTAGATGATTCACCTGTAATTTCGCAGGCAAGAGATGGAAAGACTTCTTTCATTATAAATATAAATGCTTCACCTTATTATATCAAGAAATGGAAGGATAGATTAGATATTCTTGAAAATAAAGCTAAAATAACTAAGAATTATATTTTTTATTTAAATATGGTAGGGGGCCAGGATGAGATTGTATTTGATGGTCATAGCCTTGTTTTAAATCCAGAAGGTAAATTGATTTATTTTGGCAAACAGTTCGTTGAAGACTTTGTTTTATGTGATATTAATGTGAAAGAAAAGAAATCTTTTTCTGAGAGCAAAAGAATAAAATTAATAAAAATTAAAAATTTTAAACCCAAAATGGAGTTACAAAAGATTATATATCCATCTGTTAGAACTTCTGATTTTTTATCTACAGAAGAAGAAATTTATACTGCACTGGTTTTAGGCACTCGGGATTATGTTTATAAAAATAATTTTACTAATGTGGTTATTGGATTAAGCGGGGGAATTGATTCAGCACTTACAGCTGTGATAGCAGTAGATGCACTTGGGAGAGATAATGTAACTACACTTTTTATGCCATCAATGTTTTCTTCAAAAGAAAGCTTTAAAGATGCAAAAAAAGTTGCAGAAAATTTAGGAGTAAAATTTTGGGTAGTACCTATAAATAAAATTTTTAAATCTTATCTTAAAACTTTAAAACCTTTTTTTAGAGGTTTGCCATTTGATATTACAGAAGAGAATCTTCAGGCGCGGATAAGAGGAAATATTTTAATGGCGTTTTCAAATAAGTTCAAATTCCTTGTGCTTACAACAGGGAACAAAAGTGAAATGAGCACAGGGTATGCTACGCTGTATGGTGATATGGCAGGTGGATTTGCTGTTATTAAAGATGTTCCTAAGACTATGATATATAAACTTGTAGAATACAGAAATAGTTTAGCAGGATATGATTTGATCCCAGAAAATATTATAAAGAAACCACCTACAGCAGAATTAAGGAAAGAACAGAAGGATACAGATACATTACCAGAATATGAGATACTTGATAGGATATTATATTATTATATTGAACGATATTTGTCATATAGAGAAATTGTAGCAAAGGGATTTGATAAAGAAATTGTGAGAAAGGTAATTTCTATGGTTGATAGAAGTGAATATAAGCGAAGACAGGCGCCACCTGGAATAAAAATAACAAAAGTTGCATTTGGCAAAGATAGAAGAATGCCCATTACAAATGGATATTTTATAAAATAATGAGCATAATGGGGGACGGTGCACAACTTTATTAATTTTATAATTTCTATTTCTGAACACTGAAAACTGTGCACAAAGTTACAAAGTTAATAAAGTTGTGCACCGTCCCCCTACTCATAATAAAAACTTGACTTTTTGTTTTAAAGTGTTACTTTTTTTATAAAAATAACACTTATAAGGAGGATAATATGAAACGATTGTTAACTACTTTTATTCTACTTATTTTGTTCACTTACTTTGTTTTTGCTCAATCTGAATCTGTAGATTTAGGTAAAATTAAAGTTGAAGAGAAACCTGTAGTAGAAATTGAAGATAATATTATCTGCGATGTTAATGATTATGGTCAATCTGTTACAGTTTTTAAATCAAATGCTGTAGAACTTAACAGCAAACCCAACATCGTTGATTTAACAAAAGATGTTGCAGGTGTATATTTTAACAAGGCAGGGCTCGTAAATTTTCAAGCAGGTCCAGATGCACCATCTGTAATTAAAATTCGCGGTATTGGTGAGAAACCCAATTCTGGTATATTAACAGTTATAGATGATAGACCACAAAGCATTGGAATATGGCGTCATCCATTGTTTGATACCTTATCTCTGGATACAATTGAGAGTGTGGAAGTTGTAAAAGGTCCTGCTTCTGTAGAATATGGAAATCAGGCTGTTGGTGGTGTAATTAATATCAAAACAAAAAGAATGAAAACTGATGGGTTTAAAACTATAATAGGACTTTGTTATGGTAGTTACAATTCACAAGATTATTTTATAAATAATCTATTAAAAAAGGGAAGATTTGATTATAATATCTCTGCAGGTTATAAATCCACAGCAGGTGATAGAAAAAATTCTGATTCATATCAGGAAAATTATCATATTGGATTAGGATATGAGCTCAGTAAAAACTGGTATGTAGCAGCAAATGCAGATTATGCTGATATACTCTTCTTTAATCCTGGCCCTACCAATGAAAACTGGGAAAGATATCAAGGTGCAGGTGAAACTTTTCAGAGAGATTTTGATATAAGAGTTGAACATAATTATAGAAAAATAAAAGGAAAGATATTGGTTTATGCTGATACAGGATTGAATAAGTTTTTTAAAACATTCAATCCATTTATTGGTAAACTCATTCCTGGAAGTTATAACAGATATGAAAATTGTGGTACAAGAATTATGGAGGAATTCAGACTACTTAATAATAACATTACAAAAATAGGTTTTGATTGGCAGCAGTTCGGTGGATTATTTGATAGTCGTTTACCGAATCCTACTAAACGAAAAATTGTGCAAAAATATGAAAATGATTATTCAGCATATATTATAACTACTCAAAAGTTTAATATATTTTCTTTTTCCTGTGGTGTAAGGTATGCATATAATGATAAATGGGGTGAAGAGATTATTCCACAGGCAGGAATAAAATTATCACTTCTTGAATCACAAATTCTTTATGCAAATGTGAACAAAGGGTATAAAACACCAGCAATGGGTCGGATAATATGGTCCGATTATGATGAATTAGAACCCGAAGAATTTTGGCAATATGAAACAGGATTGAAACATTTAATTAATGATAGCTTTTTCTATAATATTTCTGTATATCAAATTGAAGGGAACAATCTATTAAAAGAAGACCCCGTGGATAATAAGCTTAAAAATACAGGCAAATTTGTTTTTAGAGGAACAGAGGCAGATATATGGATAAAATTGTTTAAACGCGTTAAGATGGGTACACTCCTCTCATATTTAGACCCCGGCAACAAAACTGCTCATATTGCATTCTTTAATGGTAAAGCTTATGTTATTTCCAGAATAATGAATTCTCTTTCTCTAAAAGTTGAAACAGAATTTGCAAAAGATAGATATGATTCAAATGAGAAAAAGGATAAAATAGATGATTATATAATTTTAAATTCAAATCTATTATATAACATAAAAATTAAAAAAATTGATACAAACTTCTATATTGATGCAGAAAACATCCTGAACAAGAAGTATCTTGTTAAAAAAGGTTATCCTGTGCCAGGGTTTGTAATAAAAGCAGGTGTATTGTTGAAGATATAATATATTTGTAATTTGTAGCCGAGCCTTACTTAACGCTCGGCTACTTTCTTTTTTCGTATATCTTTGATTGAATAGATGACAGTAAAGAATAGCCAAAGATTTTCGGCTAAACTTTTTTAGGTTTTATTTATAAAGATAAAGTTTTATACAGATTATGAAATTTAGAATAAATTTTTTACTTATATTAATTATTTTTTCTCAGATTACCTGTGCTTATAGAAAACAAAATGAAAAGGTTGTCCTTACTGGAACCACGATTATTACTGCACTTGTAAAAGATTTGAATGAGAATATAGATGTTATTAATTTAATTCCGCCAAGACAATGCCCAGGTCATTTTGATTTAACACCAAGCGATGCATTTCGGGTTTCAAAAGCAGATATATTTATTATTCATCCTTATCAGAAATATTTATTTAAAAAAATTAAAAAAATAAATAAAAACATAAAATTAGAGATAATAAAAACTCCTGATTTAACAATTCCGGAAAATTATTTCTCTGCACTTAAAGAAATGGAAATTATCTTAAAAAAGTTTTATCCTAAATATTTAGATACATTTGAGAGAAATAGGATAAAGAAAATTAAGATTATAAAAGATAAAATTTCAAATGATAAAAAGTTTTTAAAGATAATAAAAAATAAAAAATTTAAGGTAATAAGTAGCAAATTTCAGAAAAAGTTTTCTCAATGGCTGGGATTTGAAGTCGTTACAACATTTGGTGCACCTGATAATCTTACAGTAAAACAGATAGATAAAATAATAAAGATTGCGAAAGAAAGAAATGTTAGTTTTATTATAAGCAATCTGGCAGGTGACCATAATGTTACAGCTAAAATATTGAATAAAAGTTTAAATAAAAGAATAATAATTTTCTCAAATTTTCCTGAACTTAAGCCAAACAAGAGTTTGTTTCTAAATTTATGGGAATATAATTTAAAAGAATTAAAAAATGCTATAAAACAGGACTAAAGAGTTATATGAAAAGTGCAATTCAGCTAAAAGATATCTGTTTCAATGCACAAGGCAAAAGGATATTAAGAAATATAAATCTTACTATAAGAGAGGGGGAATTTGTTACAATACTTGGTTCAAATGGGGCAGGCAAGACAAGTCTTTTAAAGATTATACTTGGATTTAATAAATTTTCAAGAGGCGAAATCTTTATATTTAATCAGAAACTTAATTCCAGAAATATCTTTCAAATCCGCAAAAAAATAGCATATATGCCACAATCTTTTGATGTTGATAGATATTTTCCAATTTTAGTGAGAGATGTTATAAATATAGGGCGTACTGGTATTAAGGGTGTTTTTAAAAAATTGGATGATACTGATAAAAAGATTATTAATTCTGTTGTAAATGAGCTTAAAATTACGCATCTTTTGGATAAGCCATTTGGGGTGCTCTCTGGTGGAGAAAAACAAAAAGTTATGTTGGCAATGGTTTTAGTTCAAAATCCTCAAATCTTGCTTTTAGATGAACCAAATTTGAATTTAGATTTATATTCTTATAAAAATTTTTTAAATCTTGTAGAAAGAATTTATATAAAACACAATCTTACAATAATATTTGTAACCCATTTAATAACACATATACCGTCACATACCAATAAAATTGTGGTTCTAAAAAATGGGAACATAATTTTCAAGGGAACTAATGAAAGAATTTTCAGTAAAAAAGATTATTTAAGTTTCATATATGATTGATAATATAATTTTAAAGACATTTCTATCAATGATACTTACTGGAATTGAATGTGGGCTTGTAGGAGTATTTATATTTTTACTAAATATTCCATTTATAGGGGTAGCAATTTCCCATTCTGCTATGGCAGGAGGCATCTGGGGAATACTACTTGGATTGCCGTCTAAATTAACCGCATTTGTTCTTTCTCTTATTACATCATTTTTTGTAGGACCTATTGCTGATAAGTCCAAAATAAATCCCAATATTTCACTTAGTATTATATTTTCGTTAGTAATGGGGCTTGCTTTTTTGGGGGTGGGAATTATGCAGGATAATAAAACCACAATTTTGAGCTTCTTATGGGGTAATATTTTCTTGATTGATAAATTTGATTTATTTCTAATCTTGGGCTTGCTTATAATATTAGTTCTAATTATAGTAATATGCTTTAAAGAATTTATTGCAATACTTTTTAATCGCGAAATAGCTGCATCAGTTGGAATAAATGATAAACTATTTTATTATATTTTACTTTTCTTAATAGGTGGTGTAATTACAGTAAATTTAAATACAATTGGTGGCCTTATGCTTTTTAGCTTGATTATAACTCCACCTGCAATCGCATATCAATTGACATTTAACCTAAAAACTTTTTTTATTTTATCCGCATCTTTTGGGGTAATAGGTGGCTGTGGTGGACTTTTATTTTCGTTCCTTTTAAATTTACCTGTAAGTGCATCTGTTGTTATTTTTACTTCTTTGTTATTTATCATTGTGATGTTATTATCACCAAAAAGTAAAAAATATGAAAGTTAAAAAAATTTTTAATAATTTAGCTGATACTTATAAAAACAGTTGGACCTTTTCAGAAATTGAATATCTCCGAATAAACAGTATTGTTGAGCAGTTTGGAATTAAACAGGGAATGAGCATAATTGAAGCAGGTTGTGGTAAAGGGGATTTCTCGCCGTTTATTCTTGAAAAAATTGGGAATGATGGATTTTTGTGGTTAGTTGATATATCTGAAAAAATGCTGAATTATGCCAGAAATAAGTTGTTAGAATTTTCAAATGTTGCTTTTTTAAATGAAAATGTAGAAAATATAAATCTTTCATCACAATCAATTGATATGATAATATGTTTCAATTCATTCCCACATTTTATTAATAAACATAATGTTTTAATAGAATTTAATCGCTTATTAAAAGAAAATGGAATATTAATAATTGCTCATAGTAGTGAAAGGGAAAAAATCAATAAACTCCATTTAAATTACGGATTTGATATTAAAACACATTATCTGCCGTCAAAGTATATTTTAGCCCAAATGCTACATAATACAGGATTTTATATTGAGAAATATAATAATAATAGTTATTATTTACTAAAAGCCATAAAGATTGGGAATTATAAATGAAAAAATTTAATATTAATTCTATTTATTTCTATTTAGCTTTCTCAATAATGTTTCATACAGCTATATTATTTATACCTGGACTGATTAAATTAAAAACAAATAATCATTTACAAAACAATTCTGAAATAGTATTTACCGAAATAATCGTAGAAGAAGCGGATAAAATTTCTGATAAAACAGAACTTCATAAGTATAATGAAAATATAGGAGAATTATATTCAACAAAAGAGTCATTAATTACTTATAATGAATTACTACGCTCAATTATTTATAAAAATCTTAGATACCCATCTATAGCGCGGAACAACAAATTAGAGGGTGAAGCCAAAATAAATTTTACAATCAATCGGTATGGGAAACTGTTAAATTATAAAATCATAAAAGGCACAGGTTTTGTTATACTTGATAACGAAGTAAAAAATGTATTTAAAAAGATAAAGAAATTTCCTCAATTTCCTGAGTTTATAAAAGAAGAAGCACTAAATTTTAATTTAATAATAAGTTTTAAATTAACCCCCAGTCCTCCCGATGGGGACGGTGCACAACTTTATTAACCCCAGAGGGACTAACCCCAGAGGGACGGTGCACAACTTTGTTAAATCAATTCACAGTGCTAACTAAATTCGTCATTCTTAATTTTTTTAAGCCACTTTTTACATATTCCCACCCAAATTTTGCTTTTCTGTAATAATATATCTAATGAAGGAAAACTTTGAAATTTTAGCGATTTTGAGTAAATGTAGTGACAAATTGATAGAAACCAAAAATTTTCTCCATTAATCTTGTTAGCTTGGAAAAGAGAAAATGCAAATGACAAAGTTGTCTTAAAATAGTTTTACTATTTGTTATGGAAGAATATTACATTCCAAAATAATTTATAGAAGAATGAAAAATACAGCTCAAAATTTTAATTATTCCTATGTCTTTTGCATTATATTTTTATAAAAAATTAACAAAGTTGTGCACCGTCCCCATACAGAATGGTTGACTTTCAAGAAAATTTGGTTATTTTTTAATTTAAATAATATATATTTAGGTGCTAAAATGTTAACTTCTAAATCAATGGATTTTATCAATATTGTAGTTTTTGAAAAAGATAAAGATAAAGTTGTAGATGCAATAATTGAAAGTGGTGTTGTCCATTTAGTTAAATCTGAAAATGTTAATAAATTTATAAAAGATGAGAAAGGTATTTACCATTATAAAGAAACAGTGGATATTCATAGATTAAAAACAAAAATTCAAGAAGCGGTTGAAAAATTTCAAATAAAGCCCGAAGCTCAAAATATTGACAAGATTTTTAGAGAATCAAAACAATTTGATATTCGGGAAGAAGTTCAAAAATTAGAAAAAATTATTTTTGAATTTGACAGCATTCAAAATAAAGCAAAAAATATAGAAGCCGAGATTAATCGTTACAACCAGATGCTTGATCAAATAAATATTTTAAAAACTACAGGATATAAATTTACAAAGGTTTCAAAATATGAATTTCTTGAATTTAGAATAGGTGAAATCAATTCGTCTTTGTATGAAAAATTAACTACTAATCTGGAAAATTTGCCTGTAGTAATATTCCCTGTAAAAACAATTAAAGAAAAAATAATAATTTATGTTATATCTTTAAGAAAAAGTAAATTTAAAGTTGACGAAATTTTAAGAAAGTACCAATTTGAAGATATCCAATTTTCTGAAGAAATAAAAGATATATCTGATAATATTATTCAGGGGATAAGAGAAAAGATTGAAAAACTTAATAAAGAAAAGGTTAGGTATCTGGAGAAAACAGAAGAAATAGTGAAAACCTATAGAGCATATTTAGAAGAAATATTTTTCAAAACAAAGCTTATTGAATTAAAGAACAAGGTGAATAATTATTTTTTTAAAACATCAAAAACATATATAATTTCTGGTTGGACACCTAAAAGAGAAAGATATAATCTTATAAATATACTTGAAAAACTTGTTGGTAAGAATTATTATATTGAAATTTTAAAACCAGCAGAACTCAAAGGTGTTAAAGATATTCCTGTAGATTATAGTAATCCCAAGATATTGAAACCTTTTGAAGAGATAACTTATAATTATGGGACTCCTGTATATAAAACAATAAATCCAGTTCCGATTTTAGCAGTAACATATTTGATAATGTTCGGTATAATGTTTGGCGATGTGGGACATGGATTGGTGTTATTCCTCACAGGAATAATTCTTAGAATGATAAAAAAAATAAGGAAGTCATCGGTAACTAATCTTTTACCACTTATTTCTTATTGTGGCATCTCGTCAATGGTATTTGGGATATTGTTTGGAAGTGTTTTTGGATATGAAAATATAATTAAACCATTATGGTTAAGACCAATTGAAAATATAAATACTTTATTTGGATTAGCTATTGGTTTTGGTATATCTGTAATTACAATTGGAATTATAATAAATATAATAAATTCATTTATTACTGGTGACCTTATTCTGGGAATTTTCAGTAAGTCAGGTCTGATTGGCGGTATAATTTACTGGGGAATTATTATTATTGCAAGTAAGATATTTGTATTAAAAGAAGAGCCTAAAAAATCGCTTTATTTTATTTTTATATGGATTCCTTTAATTCTGATTTTTCTCAAGGAGCCTATAACAAAAATTATTGAGCACAAAAAAAAGATGTTTGGGGAAGGATTTGGAATTTATATAATGGAAAATATTGTTGAAATTATAGAAATAGTTATAGGATATATTTCAAACACAATGTCATTTATTCGTATAATTGCATTTGGGCTGGCACATGCAGGACTTTTTGTCGCTATCTTTAGTCTTATAGAAATATTGAAAAAATCAGGTGCCCCTGGATTTGTTTCAATTATTATACTTATTTTTGGCAATATAGGAATAATACTTTTAGAAGGACTTGTTGTATCAATTCAAGCTATGCGACTTGAATATTATGAGTTTTTTGATAAATTTTTCAAAAAAACTGGAGTAAGATACGAACCTATAAAAATTTAGGATTAAATTAAAATGATTGATTATCATATCCATACAAAATTATGCAGACACGCAGAAGGTGAAATGTGGCAATATTCTGAATATGCAGAAAAAATAGGACTTTCTGAGATTGGGTTTGCTGACCATTTCCCCTTAAATTATCAACCAAAATTCTCGGTTGCTTTAGCATCTCTTAGTATGCGCGAAAACGAAATAGAGATGTATCTACAAATGATAGAATCGCTTAAATCTAAAACAAAAAATATTAAAATAAAAACAGGATTTGAAGTGGATTATTATGAAAATGATAATCGTTATTTTAAAAAACATAATAATCTTTATTACGATTTAGATTTTGTTATTGGTTCCATCCATTTTTTTGATGAAATAAGTATGGACCAAAAAGAATTTTTAGAGAAAAGGAATCAAATAGGAATAGTAAATATATGGAAAAAATATTTTAGCGAAATGAATAAACTTATAATAAATTACAGGGAGTTTTTTGATATTATTGGACATTTTGATTTACCTAAAAAATTTGGTGATAAAATACCCGAAGAACTATTTGATATTGTTGATGGACTTTTACTTTTAATAAAGGAGAAAGAGCTTGTAATTGAGCTAAATACATCTGGTTGGTATAAACCTGTAAAGGAATTATATCCTTCAATAGAGATTATAAGGAAGGCTAAAAATTATGGTATTGAATTTACAGTTGGGTCTGATGCGCATTCTCCAACCGAAGTGGGGAGGGGATTCCAAAATTTGATAAAGATTCTGGAAGATATTGGGATAAATAAGCTAATTACATTTAGAAAACATAAAAAAGAATATTTTAAGCAATTTTAAATTGACATTTACAGTAATTTTTTATAATTTTTAATCCAAAACCTAAAAAGATATATATTAAATAAAGTGGAGGTTCAAGTTTAAATAATGAAGATACAATTTTGGGGAGTTCGTGGTTCAATTCCAACACCACAAAGTCCTGAGGATATTTATAATAAGATGAAAAAATTGCTTATACTTTCGCGAGGAGTTGATATGAGTTCTGATGAGAAAATAAGAAGTTTCTTAAATAATCTTCCGTTATCTATTCGCGGTGTTTATGGTGGGAATACGCCTTGTATAAGTGTACAGTGCGATGGGACATTAGTAATTTTGGATATGGGTTCTGGTGCGCGTGCACTGGGATTCAAAATTCTTCAGATGCCTGAATTCAAAAATGGTGGGATTATTCATATATTTTTCTCACATACACATTGGGACCATATTCAGGGATTACCTTTCTTTGCACCTGCATATAATAAAAATTTTAAACTTATCTTTTACTCTCCATTCCCTGATATTGAAAAAAGACTCTCTTTTCAGCAAAAACCAGAATATTTCCCGGCAAGATTAGAAGAAATACCTTCTGCTAAAGAATTTAAAGTGCTAAAAAAATCAGAAATAGTAAATATTAATAATAAAGTAGAAGTTTTATGGAATAAATTAATTCACCCGGGCGGTTCGTATGCTTATAAAGTAGTTTTCAATAATAAAAGTGTTGTTTATGCTACTGATACAGAATTTTATAAAATAGACGAAGAATTTATGGAAGAGATTGCAAATTTATGGAGCAATACGGATGTTTTAATTTTTGATGCACAATATACACCAGAGGAATATATAAATAAAATAAATTGGGGCCATAGCTCTACGCTTATGGCTGTTGATGTTGCATTAAGAGCAAACGCAAAACGCATTGTGCTTTTTCATCATGACCCTACTTACACTGATGAGTTTATAGAAAATACAGAACGAAGAGCAAAAGAGTATTTAAATACAATTGCCCCTACTTCTGATTTGCAAATAATACCAGCTTATGAAGGACTTACTATTGAAATTTAAGAAAACTTTTATTAATATATTAAGAGATTTCTTTAAACTTACTAATATCTACTATATGAGCTTCGCTATACCTGTAATATTTTTTAAATATTTAAATAAATTATCTTTTTTGATTATTGTATTTTTAATAATTTTTAACGAATTCTCTGCTAAAATAAAAAAATTCAAAATAAAATTAGGCAAAGAAATTACTACACTAAGATGGGTCCTTTTCCCTTCCTTAATTTTTTTAATATTTCTACCACAGACACTTGTTGGCTATGTGCTCCTGTTAAACCTGCTTATTGATAAAATAACAGGAATTTTGCGTAATAATATTAAACTTAATAAAATTATTCCCTATACAAAAAAAGATTTTTCAGGCTTATTTTTCTTTTGGGGATTAGGTTTTTTAACTGGTATAATCTACTTCTATTTTTATAATGGGTATGTGCTTAAAAGTGATGGAATAGCTATATTTCTTACGGCAATATTTATTGGATTGCTTGAGAGTATAAATCCTATGATGATTAATGATAACATTTCAATATCTATTTTTGGTCCAGTATTTATGTATATAACAAAATTTGTAGACTTTCACATTCATATAAGTGGATTAAATTTCGTCTTTGGATTTATCGTTTGTGCAATGTTTGTAATAATTTTGCTTTTACTTGATATTATAAAATTTAATGAGATGTTTCTCATATATGGTGTTCTACTAATTTTATATACAGGCTTGGGTTATTATCTATTTGTATTTAATGTGTTAATTTTTATTGGATATGGAACATTTTATAAAATTAAGAAAATATGCATAGATAATGAAAAACATCCTGCAGAGATTTTTATAAATATAAATACTATTAAAAATTCTTTTCTTATTTCTATTATTGTAGCTATAATTTTTATTTTTATCCCCTCCTATAGATTTATAAAATTTTCCCTTGCTGTAGGACTGCTTACAGGACTGTGTTTCTATACTATTGACATATTTGATAAGCTATGGGGCAAAAATTTTTTCAATATATTGAACTTCAACCAAAAATTAATGAAAACAGACGAAACTATCTCTATTCAGGGTTTACTGGCAAATATATCTCTGTCGTTAATTTATTTAGCAATAGCCTATATTTTACATATTTTTACAATAAAAGAAATTCTACTCTCTCTTGTTGTATGTAATTTTACTTGGTATATTGCAAAAATTCTGGTTTTCAAAGAACAAATATTAAAATTAGATTTTAAAAATGTAAAATTTTTAATTACATATATTCCTTTTGGAATTATGATTATTATAAATGCAAGGTAAAAATATGAGAGTTGCTTTAATTTATCCACCAATAAAATATAAAAATGAATATCCACTTCTAACCCAAAACAGGCAATTTAAGTTCACAAATTCAAGGGAAGTTCGCATTTATCCTGTAGTAATGGCATATCTGGCTACAATGCTTAAAAATGATGGTAATGAAGTCTTATACCTTGATGGTATTAATTTAAGAATGAAATTTGAGGAATTTAATAAAAAACTTTTAGAATTTTCGCCTGATTATATTGTAATAGAAACAAAAGCGCCAATTTTGAAAAAACATTGGGAGTATATAAACTGGATAAAAGAAAATATTCATTCAACACAAGTAATTTTAGTTGGAGACCACATAGTTTTCTATCCGGAAGAGTCTCTCAATTTTTCAAAAGCAGATATATGTATTGCCGGTGGAGATTACGATTTTATTATACGAGATTTTATAAGATTCAGACAGGGAAAAATTGCTAAAATGCCTTCAGGTATCTTTTTCCGAGAAGGGAATAAAATCAAAAGTTCAGGTTTCGCAAAATTTTATAATCTGAACGAATTACCACTAATTGATAGAGATTTAACAATGTGGCATATATATGGAGAAGCTTATCTATATCATCCCTGTGGATATATAATGAGTGGTAGAGGTTGTGGTGGTTCTAATTCATGGAAAAATTTTAAATCAAGAAAAAAAATTACAGAAAAATATCAAACAAAAATGCCCGGACTTTGCAGCTTTTGTATATGGCAACATTCTTTTTGGCGATGCACTGCAAGATTACAATCGCCTCAAAAAGTTGTAGATGAAATTGAAAATTTATATAAGAACTATAAAATAGAAGAAGTGTTTGATGATAATGAATCAGGTGCTTTATGGAATGAAGAATGGCTTGTAGATTTTCATAAAGAAATGAAAAAGCGAAATCTTATAGGTAAAATTTCAATATCTACAAATGCAAGAGCTGATTCGCTTACAGATTCTGTATGTAAATTATTAAAAGAAACAGGATTTAGATTACTTAAAATTGGAGTTGAATCTGGCAACAATAAAACTTTGGAGAAGCTGAAAAAGGATGAGTCAGCAGAAGAAATAATGGCTGGAATTAAAAAAGCAAAAAATTATGGGCTTATTGCAATGCTTACTACAATGGTGGGCTATCCGTGGGAAGATGAAAAAGATGCTGAAAATACTTATAAATTCACAAAAGAGATAATGCTTTATAAAACCCATTTCGGTGACTCGCTTCAGTCAAGTATAATCCTTCCTTACCCCGGCACACCTCTCTATAACGAAGCTCTTAGAAAAGATTGGTTTATAGTTGACCCAAAAGATTATGAAAAATTTGATATGGCACATCAAATATTAAAAACGAGTATTGATACAGCTAAATGGTGCAAAAAAATGTGGAGAATTCATTTGCATCCTCTTTTTATTATAAAATCTATTCTTACATTACGACATTGGAAAGATATAAAATTGGCTTTACGCGGATTTATCTCTTTGCTCGGCCATCTTCAGGATTATAGAGAATAAAAAGCAAAATATAAAATCTTATTTAACAGCTACTTTCACTCGTCCTTTCTCATCAAAAAGTAATTTTACAGGTTCTTTCTTGATACTATCAGGTAGTTTAATAGCTGTTTCACCTTTTAAATAAAAATCACCTCTCTTGTGTAAAAGCGCCTTTGTGATAGATTTACTGAAGGCTATTAAATTTACCTTGTTTCTAACTTCTAATACTGATTTGTTACCAATGGTTTTGATATCTTTCGTCATACCTTTCATTAGATTGTCACCATTTAGAAAAAAATCATAGTTTAAATAACTAAAATTAATCTTTGTCTTTGTTTTGTTTTTAAGCTCTATTTTGAAGTTTACATCAAAAGAGATATCCAAATCTTCTGGTTTGATTACTTTAAAGGCCTCTTCATATTTGCCTGATAAAAGTTTATTAATCACTTTTATAGCTGTAAGAGGGTCAATATTTTTATTACTGTTTTTAACAGCTTTTATAATCTCTTTGGTAGACGGCTTTTTAATTCTAAAATCCTTTATTCGTATAACAGGTTTGATAGTTGGAATCTGCTTGTTCAATTTGTAATGAAATGTATAACTATCTGGAACTCCTGGCACCCCTACTTTTGGAATAGCAAGAACAATATCTCCTGATATGCCACAATCAATATTTTCCCGTTTTTCGTAATCTTTTACAATATCTATTATATCCTTATACTTTAAATTAACTCTAAAAGAGTTTATGACGCTGTTATTAGCTGCTACTTTAAGCCTATTTTTTGTGCAAGTTTTAAAAAGCTGTTTATTATTTATTGTAAATATTGATGAAACTTTTGCTAATGTAATACCTATAGGATAAGGATTAGAAATTTTCACATCAAATAACAATGTAATATCCTCAAAACTTATAGATTCAATATCAACTTTTTCTATTTCTGCTTTGGGTTTCTTCTTAAAAAGCGACGGATCAAAAGTTGCACAGGATCCGAAAAATATTATGATAATGAAAATACAAAGCACAACTTTTTTACTCATAAAATTTTCCTCCTTATGGAAAAATTTGTAATATTTCAGGTTTTCTAAAAAATGCCAAAAATTATTATTGCCTTGTGGTTTTTAAGTGAACAGGTATACTTGTTCACCACAAACTATATTCTAACAGGACTAAAGTCCTGTTTCTACATTTTTTTAAAAAATCTGAATTAGTTAATTTTTTTATATAATCATTTCATCTTCACCGCCACGCGCAACCACTATCTCTCCTGCATCCTCTAACTTCCTTATGATATTCACTATCTTCTGTTGCGATTCCTCTACATCTCTTAACCTTATAGGTCCCATAAA
>Ga0164318_10000518_pt1 | contig 29908 bp, 31 predicted proteins | sample GuaBasSedimGuay9_FD_113734 | JGI IMG/M metagenome (GOLD analysis project Ga0164318, IMG submission 113734) | Subseafloor sediment microbial communities from Guaymas Basin, Gulf of California, Mexico - Guay9, Core 4571-4, 0-3 cm | ecosystem: Environmental > Aquatic > Marine > Hydrothermal vents...
GTCTCTTTATGAGAATATTTCTGAGATATATAATATAGCTAAACAATATCAAAGGAAGATTGAACGTGCTAGAAGACTTCTAACATCAAATAAATCGTTAAGAAAAGAGAAATTAATCATAAACCGGTATCCCAAGCGGAAATGGTTTGAAAATTTTCGCTGGTTTATATCATCTAGTGGTATCGAAGTAATAGGTGGTCGTGATGCATCACAAAATGAGACTTTAGTCAAGAAATATTTGAAAGAAGATGATCTGTTTTTTCATGCAGATATTCACGGTGGTTCTGTAGTAATTGTGCAGACTAAAAAGGGATCTATTGATGATAAAACAATATCTGAAGCTAGTAGCTTTGCAGCAATATATTCTAGGGCTTGGGAGATGGGTTTATACTCTATAGATGTTTATTGGGTTTATGGCAGACAGGTATCGAAGAAACCTCCGTCTGGGGAATATTTACCAAAAGGAGCATTTATGATATATGGAAAAAAGAATTATATTAGAAATGTTCCCTTAGAGCTTGTTATAGGATTTAAATTAATCGAAGAAAATTCTGATATCTTTTATAGAATTTATTATGGTCCTAAAGAGCCAATACAAAAAAAGTCTGATATTATATTTGTTTTGCGTCCAGGTAGGGTAAAGAGAGAATTTATGATAAAGAAAATTAAGAAGAATATAGAAAAATATGTTTCTGATATTCTTAATAAAGAAGTTGTAATTAATAATTTATATGAATCTATTGCTAGTTGTCTGCCTAAGGGAGGATTTTATTTAATAGGTTATTATAGGATGTGAGATGAGGTATAAATCTGAGAAAATAGTTGAGAAAATACCTGTGATTGTTAGTAATTGTACTTTATATGATATAATAGATATTTTTGTTAAAGAAAGAGTTCCAGTTGTCGGGATAGGTGATAAATATATAACAATAGATAATATTGTTAAAATACTAGTTTTGAATCGAGAAAATCTTCATAAAATCCTATTTCGTGATGTTTCACCGTTTACACGAAAATTAAGTGTATTTATGAAAAGAACAAGTTTTAGAAATATTATATCAAAACTCTATGGTAGAAATGAAAAATATATGATACTCAAGGCTGATAAGTTTAATATAATCGGTGCTATAACACCTCGCTCACTATTTTCTTATTTTAGTAAATATCTATTATTAAATGATCTAAATTATTTTTATTATAAAAGATTTCGATGTGTGGTTACTCCTAATACAACTATAGTTGGTACGCTTCGGAAAATGAATAAATATAATAGCAATTTTTCGCCAATGATCTTTAAAGGAAAGTTTAGAGGTATAGTTTCATCGTATGATATTATTAGTTATTTAATTGATGAAGAAGTTATCAATAAAGTTAATAAAAGGAAAAATGACTATTTTTTTGAAACTTCTATTGCAGATTTCTGTGGCTATTTCGTACCAGTGATTGATGTTATGGATTTGAATGTATCAAAAGTTAGGAAAATTTTATCTAAATACTCTGTTTTAGCGATTGTTCGAAACAATCTACTTGAATACTTTGTAGACGATTACAATTTAATTGATTATACGAGACAAAAACTTATTAAGAGATGGTTTGATGAAATATAGCTTTATTCTAGACTCGATGATGGGTAAAGAAGCTAGATGGTTAAGAATACTTGGATATAACGTGTTATATGATAAATATCTTGAAGATAAAAAGATTACAATGTTATTAAAAAATACTAATTGTCTTCTCATTACAAGGGATGTCGAGCTCTTTAAAAAATGTATAAAGAATGGATTGACAGCCATCTATACTTCAACGACAGATATTTGCCATTTTTTGCATGTGTTTAAAAAATACGTATCTATGAACATACATATTGATTTTAAACAAACTAGATGTCCTAAATGTAATGGTAAATTGATAATTGTTAATAAAAGAAAAATAAGGAATAAGGTTTCATCTTATATTTATATAAGGCAAAATATATTTTATCAGTGTATAGAATGTGGCCATATTTATTGGCTAGGTAGACATTTGAAAAATATGCAAAAGATTTTAGGTGATATTAATGAGTGTTAGGCTCAGCAAAGAGGAAGGAGAATTTTTGGTTAAATTATCTAGAAAAGCAGTTAACGAGTATCTTACAAACTTTATAAAAATTGAGATTCCATCTAATACTCCAGAGAAATTAAAGGAGAAGAGAGGAGTTTTTGTAACTATTGAAAGAATTGTTAAGAATGAAGATGGTTTATGGAGAAGAGAATTAAGGGGATGTATCGGTTTTCCTGAACCTGTTTACCCGCTTGCTGAAGCAACGATAGAGGCAGCTATTTCTGCTGCAACTGATGATCCAAGATTTCCTCCCATGCTACCTGAAGAACTTAAAAATGTAGTTTTTGAAGTTAGTGTGCTAACTAAACCTGAACTAGTTATTTATCAGGATCCTTCTGAGCTTCTTGAAAAAATTAGAATAGGCAGAGACGGATTAATAATAGAAAAGGGCATGTTTAGAGGATTATTGTTACCACAAGTTCCGGTTGAATATAGGTGGAGTGTAGAGGAATATCTTTCTCAAACATGTCTGAAAGCTGGGCTTCCTCCAGATTCATGGAGATATTCAAAAGTAAAAATATATACCTTTCAAGCGCAAGTTTTTGCCGAAATTTTTCCTGAAGGAGAAATAGTTGAAAGGATACTCGATTTTACATTTTCTAGAAATGAATAATATGAGAATGATGTATCAGCTATATTTCATTATAATGTAAGTTTTTACTATTTTAACGTTTAAAATGAATAAAATAGTTAATCGAATAGTGAATTAAAATGTATTTAAGAATTAAATTTTAAAGAGTAGGAATTAATAGTAGATATAGAGTATATTTTTGAGGTGCTAATTTAGATGGCGGATCAAAAGATTATCAAGCTTTACATAGGTAGAGATGATAAATCGGCTGAGCTTTTTAGAAATTTAAGTAATATTATTCGACAAATTCCTCCCGAGAAGAGACCAAAACTAAAAGTTAGGGTAGTGAAAATTAAAAATCCTGATGAGTTTCCTGAGTTTCTTGAACAATTAGAAGAAATCTTTGGGGGATTATATACTTTAGAGTTTAGAAAATATCAAATTCAAAAATTACCGGCTATTGTAGTTGATGAAGAAAAAGTTTTTGAGGGATCTTTTCCAACTAAAGAAGAGTTAATTCAAATATTGGCTTATGAGGGAATTATTACTCGTGAAGAAACTTTGACTGTCGAAAAAGCATTTCAACAACCTATGATTGAACGAGAAGTACAGAAGATAGAGAGTGTTGAAAAACGTGTGCATGAGTATGATGTGGGAGAGACGTATGTTGCTAAGCCTTTGGAGGCTGAAGAGGTTGAGAAACCTGAGTCAAAGATTATAGAAGAAGAACCAAAAATTACAGAAGAAGAGCCACAGAAAGAATACATTGTTTCAGAGCTCCGTGAAGCTGAGAAGATTGAGATATCTAAGCCACCAGTTGTAGAGAAAATTGTTGAGGAAAAAGCGTCTATGCCAACTAAGGAGGTAACAATGCCAAGAGTAGAACCGAAAAAAGAAAAGACAGCTATTAAAGGTACTTGTTTCGATTGTATATTCTTCGATAAGTCGCGAAATAGATGCACTTTGCTTCATGTAACTATAACTGATCCATATCATCCTATATGTGGTAGAAGATAAAAAGTTAGGGAAAGATAATATGGAGAAAGGTGACTTAGAGTATTTAGTTTTAGCTGAATTTTATCAGAAGATCGAGGAAACAAGTAGTCGTATTGCTATGACAGATTTGCTAGTTGCACTTTTTAAACAAACCCCTTCTAATGTTATAGATAAGGTTGTTTATTTGACTCAGGGTAAATTGAGACCTGATTATGAGGGAGTCGAATTAGGTATAGCTGAAAGGTTAATGATGCGTGCATTAGCTTTAGCTCTGGGTACAAGTGTTAAAAATATAGAAAATGAGCTAAAAAGGATAGGTGATTTAGGGCAGGTTGCTCAGATTTTTATTTCTAAGAGAGGTAGAGTAGGTTCCATAATTGATTTTTTAGGTGGCGAAATAAAGGATGTGCAGAGAAAATTAACTGTATCGCGGATATATGATACTCTTTTAAGAATAGCAAGAGCTAGTGGTGAAGGATCACAAGATCTAAAAGTTTCACTTTTAGTTTCTCTTTTAAGAGATTCTTCTCCTCTTGAAGCCAAATATCTGCTTAGAACTATTTCTGGAAAATTGAGGCTTGGTATAGCTGATATGACACTTTTAGATGCTCTTTCAATAGCTTTTACAGGTAGTAAAAATGCTAGAGATGTCATCGAAAGAGCATACAATGTTCATCCTGATATGGGGTATATAGCTAAAGTACTAGCTACTGAAGGATTGGATGGTGTAAAAAAGATTAGGATTACTGTTGGTATTCCTGTTTTACCTATGTTGGCTGAGAGATTGAGTAAGCCTGAAGAAATACTTGATAAGCTTGGAGGAACATGTATGGCTGAATATAAGTATGATGGTGAAAGAGTACAGGCTCATAAGGCGGATCAAAAAATTGTTCTATTTAGTAGGAGGTTGGAGAACATAACTCATCATTATCCAGATGTTATGGATTTAGTCAAGAAATATATTAGAGCGAGAGAGGCTATTGTTGAGGGAGAAATTGTAGCCATAGATCCTGATACTGGTGATATGTTACCTTTTCAAGACTTGATGCATAGGAGACGTAAATATGGTGTAAAGGAGGCTATGGAGATGTATCCTGTTAATGTTTATCTTTTTGATTTGCTTTATGTGGATGGAGAAGAATATATTGATAAACCGTTAATTGTGAGAAGAAAAAAACTTGAAGAAATTTTAGAACCTAATAATAAGTTAAGAATAGCTACATATAAGATCATCGATAATTCAAAGGATTTAGTAGTGTTTTTCGAACAAGCTGTGTCTGAGGGATGCGAGGGCATTATGTGTAAATCTATACAGAGTAATGCTATTTACCAGATGGGAGCAAGAGGTTGGCTCTGGATAAAATATAAGAGAGATTATAGATATGAAATGACTGATACTGTTGATCTAGTTGTTGTTGGTGCTTTTCATGGTAAAGGTAGGCGAGCAGGAACCTATGGAGCGCTATTAATGGCTGCATATAGTCCTAGCGAAGATGTTTTTAAAACTGTGTGTAAAGTAGGTAGTGGCTTTACTGATGAAGATTTGAAAAAGTTACCAGAGATTTTGGGTCCTTATAAGATACCTCATAAACATCCTAGGGTTATATCAAAATTAGAGGCAGATGTTTGGTTTGTTCCAGCTGTTGTATTAGAAATTATAGGTGCTGAATTAACATTGAGTCCACTTCATACATGTGCCCTAGGTATAATTGAGGAGGGTGTAGGTTTAGCTGTTAGATTTCCTAGATTTACTGGGAGATATCGTTTTGATAAAAATCCTGAGCAAGCAACTACGGAAAAGGAGTTAATCGAAATGTATAGGAGTCAAAAGAAGACTACAGTAGTATAATCATTTTTCGAGCATTCTACTAAATGTCCACCTAATGGCGCCTCTTAGTTCAAATAGTCTGTCTTTTGTTCTGTAGTTATACATTCTAATTTCTTTAAGGGAATCGTCTTCTGTAACAATTTCATAGTTGAAAGCTTCATTTTCTTGTATTTCTCCTTTTAATACTCTTTCTTCGTCTTTACGTTTAAAACCTTCCAGAATTCTATTTATTAGAAAGGCCTTAAATGGTTGTGTTGTAATATTTAAATTAACGAGAGGTTTAACAATGGCTATATTTTCATAAGCTTCAAGTATTGCTAGTATTTCTCCGGTACGTGATGTAATGTTTATCTCTAAAACTTTTTCTCCTATTTTTTCTTTTCTTAAAGGTGTTATCTCTTCCTTTTTTTCTTTACTTGTTATTTGTGTTGCTGTGACAAAGCTTTTCTTTGATAAATTTTCATTAACTAACTCAAGTAAACTTTCAAGGAATGCTAATTCTTCATGTAATTCCTTTATTCTTTTTTCTAAATATGATTTAGTATTTGCTAATAATTCTATCTTTTTATCATCCATTAAAATAACCCCAATAAAAATATTAGATATCATAAATAAAAGGATATTTAATGAAAGTATTTGAAGAAATATTCAAGAGAAAAATCGTTGTTGCATCTATAGGGAATTGTAATGTCGATATGTTTTATATTGTAGACAAAATTCCATCTCTTGACGAAGAGGCATTAGCTATAAATCATTTTTTGTTTCCTGGCGGAGCAGCATCAAATTTTGCGATCGCTGTATCTAAACTAGGCCATATCTCTAAAATTATAGGTTTGATAGGAAAAGATGAATATGGGGCTTTTCTAAAAAATAATTTTGTTAAACATGGTGTAGATATTTCGTGTTTAAAAGTTATAGAAGGCCATACTGGTAGGGTTATAATTCTGGTAGAAGAAAAAACTGGAAATAAGGTTATGGTAGCTTATAGAGGTGTAAATTCAAAGATCTCTGATATAGTTTTTTCATATAGAGATTTGAAAAATATAAATAATTTCCATGCTAGTAGTGTGCTGGTCAGTGATATTATCGATAAATTTAGAATAGTCAAAGATAAGGATATTTTCGTTTCATATGATCCTGGGAGTCTTGTTATTAGAAAGGAATACAACTTGTTCCGTGAATTAGAAGGATTAGTCGATATACTTTTTGTTAATAAGAGAGAATATGAATATCTTAAGGATAAAAAAATGCTAACTTATCTTAAAGATATTATGATAGTTGTGAAACTTGGTAAAAAAGGTTCATTAGTAGTTCTAGACGATAATATAGTTACAACTAAAGGTTTTAGTGTTACAGTAAAAGATACTACTGGTGCAGGAGATGTTTTTGATGCCAGTTTTATAGTTTGTTGGCATACACTTAATGATGTTGAAAAATGCAGTATATTTTCAAATGCTGTAGCTGCTTTAAAAGTGATGCGTCTAGGCGCTCAGTCCATTCCTTCTAAGAGAGAAATTTTATTATTCCTTAAAAAGAATATAGGGAATATATAGCTAATGTATTTCGAAAGAGAAGGTTTGAGTATGAATTTAAAAAGGATAAAATAAATTATATAAATATTTTATATACTACTTTCGTATTTCTATCTTAAAAAAGAATATGGGGAGGAATATTTGTGGCCTCTACTAAATGTTCACCAATATGTCCTTTTAGAGCATTTTATTGTACTAAGAAGGCTCTGATAATAAAGAGGGTTGGTGGAAGATTGGAGGCATGGTGTGCTTGGACAGGTGACAGGTGTATTGGTTATAAATGCCAATTTGCTACATGTACAAAGCATGCTCTTTTGCCTGATGGGACATGTAGACTAAAAATTAAAAGGATTAAGAAAAAAGAGATTTCTATCGAGGAACAGGCTGCAAAAATAGAGCGGGAAATGGGGAATATAAGAGGAAAGCTTAAAAAACTTGGATATGATTTTGATAGATTAGAATAACTTTGGGGATTCAATTGAGGATACTTGGTATACATGCTGAATATTTTGAATATGAGGCTCGGGAAAAAGCTCTTAAACATGCAGAAGAACTAGATGAAGAATACAGAAAAAAAGCATTTGACGAAATCTTGGTTTGCTTTATAACAGTTGAAAAAAGTGATGAAAAAAATTCTGAATTAATCGTTAATAATGCAAGTGATGAAATTCTTAAATCATGTAAAAATCTGGGTGTTGATAAAATTTTGATTTATCCATATGCCCATTTGTCTGATAATTTGGCGGCACCTAAGCAAGCTATTAGAATACTAGATTTATTATATAAAAAATTATCAGAAAAAATTACTGTTTATAGAGCACCTTTCGGCTGGTATAAAAGATTTACTATTACATGTTATGGGCATCCGCTTGCTGAATTTTCAAAAACAATTAGTGTTGAAAAAGAAGAGAAAAGTAGTGATGATTATCTTATTCTTATGCCGGATGGAACAGAGATAAATATTGATGACTATAAAAGACGAGATCTGCCTCAAAATTTTAAAATTCTTGTTGAACGAGAAGCTCTAAAAAAAGAGTCTCCCGGTGGTACTCCAGAATACCTAGAGTATTGTAAAAGATTTGGATTTGAATGGGAACCGATGAGTGATCTGGGACATATGAGATATGGTCCCGAAGCAACGATTATTCTAGATGCGGTAAGCGAGTATTCATGGAAATGTGCGAAAAGTCTTGGCTTACCAGTATTTAAGGTTAGGGGCACAAATATGTTTAATTTAGATTTTAAACCCGTTAAACAGCATGCTGAGCTATTCGGAGATAGACTTTATTCTCTAGATGTTGAAGATAAAAAACTTGTTTTACGATATGCAGCTTGTCATCAGCAATTTGCTATGATAAAGGATTGGAACATAAGTTATAAAAATCTACCTTTTGGAGCATTTGAAATTGCTGACAGTTATCGTCTTGAGCAGCCAGGTGAGTTAACATTATGTTTCCGAATGAGAAAATTCATTATGCCTGATCTACACATCTTTTGTAAGAGTATAAATGAGGCGAAAGAGGTTTCTTTTAAGATACATGAAAAAATATATGAGGAGATAAGAAAGCTTGGAAGGGAGTATTACTCCATTTATAATCTAACTAGAAGTTTTTATGAGGGAAACAAGGATTATATCATGAAACTTGTAAGGTATGAGAATAAGCCTGTGCTTCTACATTTTGTTCCAGAGAATAAATATTATTGGGTAATCAATATTGAATATAACATAGTTGATAGACTAAAAAGACCTAGGGAGATAGGTACTTTTCAAATAGATATTGGTAATGCTAAGAGATTTGGAATAACGTATACTGATGAAAATAATAATAAAAGGCATCCCGTTATCATTCATACTGCATTAATAGGAAGTCTTGAGAGATATATTTATGCATTATTTGATACAGCATTAAAAAATATGAATGAAGGTAAGTCGCCTATGTTACCTGTATGGGTGTCTCCTGTCCAAGTTAGAATTATACCATTTTCTTCAGAGTATAATAAATTTGCAAAAGATTTAGCTGAGAAACTCATAAGTAATAATGTTCGAGTTGATATTGATGATAGGGATGAGAGTGTATCCAAAAAGATTCGTGATGCTGAAAGAAAATGGATACCATATATAGTTGTTATTGGGAAAAAAGAGGCAGAAAAAAATATTTTAAGTGTTAGGAGGAGAAAGGATAGGAAAATATTGAATTATACACAGGATGAATTTATTAAAGAGATTTTGAATGAAATAAAGGAATATCCACGAATAAGTTCGATGTTGCCATTATATGTTAACTATAGGCCAGGATATAGGTAAACTATTTTATTTTAGATTTTTAATTTTATATTAAGTATAATTATGAAAATTGAAAGATTATCTACTGGTATTCCTAAAATAGATGAGATGTTACAGGGAGGCATACCTAAAAGGTTTTTGGTCGCTGTTGTAGGAGAACCGGGATGTGGAAAAACAATATTTTGTATTCATTTTGCTTATGAAGGTTTAGTAAATAATGAAACTGCTATTTTTGTAACTACTGAAGAGAGTCGTGAGTCAATAATAAGACAGGCTGAACAGTTTAAAATGGACTTGATCCCATATATTGAAAATAGAAAAATGTTTATCATTGATGCATTGTTAAGGCCTAAGGAAGATGAATATACCATTTTATCGCTAAATATAGAGGAACTTGTACAAAAAATTATCATGATTAAAAAAAGAATTGGTTTCAAGCATACCCGTCTAATTATTGATAGTTTATCTGCTTTTTGGCTTGATAAGCCTGCTATGGCTAGAAAATATTCATATTATATAAAGAAGGTTTTCTATCAATGGGGATTCACGGTTATTGCTACATCACAATACGCTATAAGTACCTCAGAGGCTTTTGGATTCGGTATTGAACATATAGCTGACGGTATAATCAGGTTTCGGAGGAGAGTGAGAAATGGTGTTTTAAGAAGATACATAATTATAGAAAAGATGAGACAAACACAGCATGATAAGCATATGTATGAGATAGATATTGTTAATGGTAAAGGACTTGTTGTTTTAAGTAAAACAGTTTATAGGAAGGAGGACATTGTATTACCTGACAACGTTATTAAACGTATAAAGGAAGCTAAGGAAAGAGCAGAAACTGAATGAGAAATATGGCTAAGTTAAAATTATCTCTTAGAGAATTACTTTATAAAAAAATTTTGATTAAAAAACGACTGGAGGAGAAGTTGTCAGATGAGTCGATAAGAAAAGCTTTAAATGATTACCATGCTAAGAAAAAACCAAGGCCTTGTGGATTTACAGTACATAGCGTTATTGGTTGCACGTATAGATGTATTTACTGTTATATTCCTGATATCGGATATAGTTTTGGTAATGCTAAAGCATATGGACTTACAGGTGAGGAGATTGTATATGCTTTGTTGAGTAATCCTTATTTTTTACCTGGTAGACATGGTTCATATATAGCTATAGGAAGTGTTGGTGAACCCTTTCTGTCTATGGGAGTTAATAAAACATTAGAATATATCAGTGCGTTCAGTAAGTATCTAGGTAATCCTATACAATTTTCTACAAAAACATATATAGATGAAGAATTAGCGAGAAAAATTGCCTCATTTAGAAATGTATCACTTAGTAGTCTAATAACAATTATTAGTATAGAAAAATATAGATTGTTAGAGCCTTTTTCTCCTTCACCAGATCTAAGGTTTAGAACTATCAAAAATTTAAAGAAATATGGGTTGCATCCCATTTTATTTCTAAGACCTATCATACCTGGAGTTAATGAATTTGAAGCGGGAGAGATTATTAGATTAGCTAAGAAATATGGTGTAGAGGGTGTAGTTATAGGTGGTTTTAGAGTTTCTAATAATATAATTGCTAGACTTAAGGATAAGGGTTTAAAAATAGAAGAAATTAATAAGAGAATTAGAGGAACAATTCGAAAAGACAGATTATTAGATATATATGTTAAAGATATTAAAGAAAAAATTGCTATAGAGGCAAAAAAAGAGGGATTAATTCCATTCTATTCTGCATGTTGTGCAAGCACGTATACTTTCTTTAAAAAATTTGGCTATAGGATACCATGTATTGGTTTAGATTTCATTGAAGAAAAATTTTGTACGAAATGTCCAGTTTTATGCGAAAACATAAGTGTTGAGATTGATACCGATGAGGCTAAATACTTTCTTAATAGATTTTTCGGATATGTTAAAGATGTTGAAATTAGAGGTTATTATATTATTATTCATACTAATAATAGAAAGAAGTTGCTTAATAGAATTAGAAGCAGAAATGGCTATAGAATTCTAGTTGAAACTGCTTATAGAAAAAAGTTGGTGGTCACTAATGGTTAAAAAATTTACTATTAGAGATTTTTTAAATAAATTAATATGGGATAAACGTGAGGTACCCGATGATTATGAGATCTGTTATTTATCGCGTGGTGCACCCGGTGATATTGAAAAAGTTTCTGCATCTAAGATTTTAAAGGTTTATTCTAGAGGATTTGAATATAAAGATGATAGAGGCATTATAAAATATATTCCTTTTCATAGGATAATTTTTATTAAGAATATAAAAAATAATTGTTATATTTTTAGATCTCCGAGATATTTTTCAAATGAGAGGAGTGGAGCTTAAAATCCTCCTTTGTTTACCATATATACCATTAGTTCAACTAATCTATTTGAGAATCCCCATTCGTTGTCGTACCACGAAAGGACTTTTACTATATTGCTTGGTTCTCCACCTACTGCCTGGGTAAATTCTGAATCCAGTATTGATGAGTGGGGATTGCCTATTATGTCTTGGCTAACTATTGGATCTTCATTGTATTGTAGAATTCCTTTTAATTCTCCTTCAGCTGCTTTCCTAAATGCTTGGTTTACCTCATCCCTAGTTACCTCTTTCTTTAATTCAGCTACAAAGTCAACTAGTGCTCCATCTGGTACAGGTACTCTTACTGCCATAGCATATAATTTACCTTTTAGCTCTGGAAATATCTCCATGATAGCCTTTGCAGCGCCTGTTGTTGTCGGTATTATGTTAACGGCTGCTGATCTTGCTCTCCTTAAGTCACGGTGTACTAGATCTAATATTCGTTGATCATTGGTATAGGCATGTATTGTTGTCATAGCTCCCTTAACTATTCCAAAGTTATCGTGTAGAACCTTTACTAGTGGTGCAAAACAATTTGTAGTACAGGATGCATTTGAGATGATATTGTGTTTATTTGGATCATATAGTTTATGATTTACTCCTAAAACAACCGTTATATCTGGTCCTTTAGCTGGTGCCGAAATAACTACTTTCTTTGCACCTGCTTGTAAATGAAGAGCAGCCTTTTCTCTTTCTCTAAATCTACCGGTTGATTCAAGTACTATATCGACACCTAGATCACCCCACGGAAGTTTTGATGGATCGGGATTGCTAAGAACTTTGAGTTCACGTCCAGCAGCTATTATTTTGTCTCCTTCAACTTTTACATCGTATGGAAGTATGCCAAATGTTGTATCGTATTTTAGAAGATGAGCTAGGGTCTTAGCATCAGCTAGGTCATTAACAGCAACTATTTCCAATTTTTCATTGAATTCCTTATTATTTAGACTTGCTCTGAAGAACAATCTGCCTATTCTTCCAAATCCATTTATTCCTACTCTAACTGTCATTCTTCCCACCTTAGTCACTTAATAAATATACGTGAGGTAAATAAATATATGACCATTATGAGTACTACAAAAATGTAGTATTTTTAAAATATTGGATCTATAGCAAATGATATTAGTATAGTAAAGTATATATAACTTGGTGGAAGAGAATGATGTCAAAACTACCTATCAATTTAGAAAAAGTTTCTTCAAAAGATATTGATAAGATTATTTTAAGAACAGCTATTATAGCAGAGCTTGATGCTATAAGTTTATATGAAGAATTAGCTGCCATGACAAATAATGAAAACTTAAAAAAGGTTTTATTGGACGTGGCTAAAGAAGAAAAAACACATGTCGGAGAATTTTTAGCACTTTTAAATATAGAAGATGAAGAACAGAAGAAGGAATTGAGAGAAGGAGAGGAAGAAGTAAAAGAAATATTAGAAGGTTAAATTAAAATCTTAAGGTTATTATTGCCTAAAAATATTTTATTTTCTTTAGGATCAAAATGCACGCTTATACCTTTTAACAATACTCCTTTCTTCTTTGCTTTCTTGAAAAGATTAAAAATAACTGGGTCACCATCTTTATATGGTTTAAAGTATTTAACACTAGGTAGTCCTGATATAAACAGTATTATACCTCTACCATTACGTTCAACAAGTTTAATGAGGTCATAGATATGTTTTCTACCTCGTATAGATGGACAATCCGGATACATAGCTATATATTTATTTTTATTATGAGAGAGGGTTGTACTCTTAGCTTCTAAATAAACGTTATATTCCTTACATTTAATTAGATAATCAATATTTGAAGAATATAACTTTACATTTCTTTTCTCTATTACACAATCTTTAAGCCAAGGAATAAAATTTTTTTCTAAAGATTTTTCAAATGATTTCATTTGCATAAGAGTATCGATTAGTATTCCATTTAGATTATGCTTAATAGCAAATAATCTGTATCGTGTTTTTCCAGGATTATCTCTTAAAATACAATATCCTATTTTTCCTTTCACAAGCAAATCATAGAGTCTTCCAGTGTTATTTATATGCGCTCTTTCTAATCTGCTTTTAGATATACTTACCTCTACAACAAATCTGTTTATTCTTTTAGATACTACACATTCAAATATATTATCCAATTTAAATAATTCTTTTTTCAAAAATCTCACTTACGATATCTCAATGCCAAAGAGGATAGAGGCAACTTTACCTATAATATAAGTAATTCCAGCAGCTCCAAGACCTGAAAATACCATTTCCATTATTTTATTTTTAACTTTGATTCCTGCAGATATCGCAATAATAAAGCCACTAAATGCAAGTGCGATAGCGGCGAAGAATAGAGATAAAAATAATGATATAGTTATTGGTAAGTTAAGAAAATAAGGAGTGAGAGGAAACAAAGATCCAAAAATATAAAATAACCCTGTATAGATTCCTGACATTAAAGGATTTTCAAGCTTTTCTTCTTTCAATCCATATTCTTCTTCAGAAAGTATTTTTGAAAGCAGTTTTTCATTTACCTTTGCTTCTTCAGATATTTTAATAGAAACTTCTTTGCTTAGTCCTTTTTTAAGCATAAATTTCATAATTTTTTCTTGGAAGAGGTAAGGAACATATCTTGCTGCTATAGCGACGTTCTTAAGGATGCCTTCATGTACCTGACGTTGTGCTCTAACACTTACAAATGATCCAATTCCCATTGATAGTGCTCCTGCCAATCCTACGATAAGACTACCTATCGCTACATAAAATGGAGAACCATATGCTCCAGCTAATCCTGTTGTAACAGAAAGTATTTCTACTAATCCGTCGTTCATACCAAGTATTGCATCACGAACGTGTTCTAAAAATTCTTCAAATCGTGATTCTTCATATGAAAATTCTGTTTCGTGAACAAATTCGTCTTCTAAAATTTTTCTAAGACTATTCTTTTCATCACCTGATAGTTCAGAGCTTTCGAGTAATTCAGAATATAGCTCTATTGCCTCATTTTCTCCGGATTCAAGCATTCTTAATGTAAGTCCTAAACCTAGTATCCTAAACAAGAGCGAATAGAAATATATCTTAATCTTACTACCTTTCAATATGTTTACTGTATCATATCCTCGTTTTCTCAGAAAATTTATCCAAAAACTTAAATGATTGCTCTCCATTTTAGAAAACATTAATAGTTTTTTCTGAATTCTTTCATCCTTATAAGTTTTAGATAATCTAGCATATATTTTAGATGCAAATAACTCATCTTTTAGAGCTTTTTGAGCTTTTCTGATAACATCTTCGTTTTTCATATTCTCATACTTTAAATTTTATACTAGCATTTCAGAGAGAACTTTTTTTAATTCCATAAAATCTTTTTCTTTCGGAACTCCTTTAAACTCTAAAACTTTAACGATATCATACTTTTTCTGAAAAATTTCCGGTATTCTTTTGCTTATTATTTTTCCCCATCCATAGGACGAAATAATTAATATCTTCTTCCTGAAAGAAATTTTTTCTACCATTAGATTTAAAAGATATTTCATTATAGGAAATAAATCATTTTCATAAGTTGAGACTCCTAGGATAATAATTTTTGAATCCATAATATCTGATAAAATTTCGCTCAGATCACTTTGGATCGTATCAGTAAATTTGTGGACAGAAAATGGAATACCTCTGGATTCTACTATATCAATAATATTAGCTATAGCCTTCTCAATGAATCCATACATAGAATCATAAATTATAACAATTTTGTCTTTCTCTAAACCTGATGCTAAGCTATAATAATAGTTGACTATTGTATCTGGGTGTGATCTAAATATAAGTCCATGAGAGGGTGCAATAATTTTTATTTTAAAACCGAGTTTCTTTATTTTTTCTATATTCTTAATCACAAAGGAGGTATAGTGTCCTATAATCGTTGTAAAATATTTTCTAACGAATTTCATATAGCTTGTTAAGTCTGCTTCATCATCATAAATGGAGTTAGGAATCGAGAAGCCTCCGAAAGCGTCACAGCTAATTAATATTTTTTCTTTTTCTAAGAAGCTCATAATTGTTTCTGGCCAGTGAAGCCATGGTGTATGAATAAACTTTATGGATTCATTTCCGATTTTAAGTTTTTCTTCATCATTTATAGGTTTAAAATTTGGTGATATGTTATAAAATGCTTCGAGCATTGATTTAGTTAAGGGATGACCTATTATAGTTAAATCATTTTTTTGTTCTAAAAGTGTATTAATCGAGCCAGAATGATCAGGCTCCATGTGGTGGATGACTAGATATTTTATGTCTGTTAAATCTATTATTTTTCTAAGTGTCTCTATAAAAAATTTGGAATAATTCTTTTTCCATGTATCAAAGAGAATAGCTCCTTCATCAGTAACTAATAAGTATGAATTATATGTAATGCCTTCAGGTATATTCCAAAGTGCTTCGAAATATCTTGTTTCATTGTCGTCTATGCGTAATAGATAGAAATTCTTAATTATTTCTTTTGTATGTATTTGCATAATCTCTTCCTAACATAACATATAACTTATAGTTATCAAAAATAAAGGGGTAACCAAGTAAAAAATTAACAATTAAAGAAATAAATTTTTACTTAGTTGTTTTAGCTACTCTTTCTAAGAATTTTCTAGCTTCAGTGGCTTCTTCCTTTGGAACTTCTTTATGACATAGCCACCAATCAAAGCATTCATATGTCTTTAATCTTTCTTCAGCTTCCTTAACGGTTGATGCTGGAGGAACGATTACATGTTCACCGACTATTTCGTTATTAGGCCAGTTAGCTGGAATAGCTGCACCATATTTTTCTGCTACTTGGAACCCTTTTATCATTCTAAGTATTTCATCTATATTTCTTCCTAGTTCTGCTGGATAGAAAAGAATAGCTCTAATTGTACTATTTGGATCGACGATATATACAGCTCTAACTGTATGTGTTGGTGATTGGGGATGTAGTAACCCTAATTTCTCAGCAACTAATCCTCGTGGATCGCCTATTACTGGAAACGGTATTTCCATTTTTAAGTTTTCTTTAATCCATTCAACCCATTTTAGGTGACTAAAGTTACTATCTATGCTCAGTCCTATAATTTCTGTATTTAATTTCTTAAAATCATCGTATCTTAAAGCAAAAGCATAGAATTCGGTTGTGCATACTGGAGTAAAATCTGCAGGGTGACTAAATAGAACAAACCATTTGCCTTTGAAATCATCAGGTAATTTTATTTTGCCGAAAGTTGTTGGAGCCTCTATTTCTGGAAATTTATCTCCTATTAAGGGAAAACCCATATCTTTCACCAATATATTTAGATAGGTTAAAATTTATAAGTTTAATGTTCGATTATTAAACCATGGACTATAAAGACTTTAAAATAATAAGAATGTTAGAAATGAATGCTAGAATACCGTGGACAAAAATTGCAAAGACATTAGGGATTACAGAAACAGCAGTGAGGAAAAGAATAAAAAAATTAGAAGGAAATAATGTCATACTAGGGTATAAAACTGTAATTAATTATCGAAAAATTGGTATGGTTTTTTCATATACAGGTATAGATGTTGAACCAGATGGATTATTAATCGTACTAAATAAACTAAAATCATTTAACCAAATAAAAGAAATGTATATTTCGTCAGGAGACCATGATATAATTGTAAAGATCGTTTGTAAAGATATGAGTGAATTAGAAGAAGTACATCGAAGGATATCTAATATAGATGGAGTTAAAAGAATCTGTCCCGCTATAATAACGGAACCTATAAAAATAAAATAAAATTTTAACCTCCAGGAGTTCCATGAAATAAAGCATCCTTCCAGATCATATTCCACCAATCTTCTTCAGTTATAACTTCTTTCTTTACAATAGCTTCAATTAGTTCTTTTAATAATCTATGATGTCTATATTCGTCTTGTAATATATATCTTAGGATGAAGCCTATTTTTACATCAATTTTTTCTTTTTCTAATAGTTCTTCGATAGACTTTATCATCTCAGTCTCTATTTTTATATGTTTATCAATAACATCTTTTAATTCTTGGAATTCTTGTTCGTTTAATGCAGTTGTTTGTCCTTCTAAATAAGCTAATATAGATTTGTACATATAAGCATGTTTTTCTGAGTCATATGCTATGCTTCCTAATAATTCTCTCACAAGTAAGTTTTTAATAGTGGATAATGCTTTGCGTAAAGAATTTGAATTTTCATCTTCAATTTCAATTAGTTTATTTATTTTTCTTTAAGTTTTGTATCCATATTTATATATAAAGGAATTAAAATAATAAGATTATCTATACTATAAACATAGTTATAATTAAAAAAGGTGAGAAATATTTGTTTAAAATCGGTTTTTCAAAGGTATTTATGACTCCTCCAGTTGGAACATTTATGGCTGGTTATGCTGCTCGTGAAGGTCCTGCAATAGGTGTTTTAGATGACTTATTCATACGTACTTTATATATTGGTTTTGGGGATAAGGAATGGATTATTTCTTCTCTAGATCTCACTGGTATAGATGAAGATCTCTATAAAGATGTTACTAAATCCATTGAAGATGATTTAGGAATACCTAGTGAAAACATAATATTGTCAGCAACCCATACACATTCAGGACCGGACACTCGATTTTATTTTTCTGACCCTGACGATTTTTTGCTTGAATTCATAAAAAGGCAGATTTTAAGCTCAGTTAAGTTAGCCTATCAAGATAAAAACAATGGAAGAATAGGATTCATTAAAAGTTTGATTGATAAAGTATCAGTTAATAGGAGAAGGCCTTTTGAGGGATTAATCGATCCAGATTTTCATACTATATACTTTAAAAGAGAAAATAAGAATCCAATACTCTTGAATATTTTTTCTTGTCATCCCACGGTTCTTGGTCATATAAATAGATATTTTTCAGCCGATTTTCCAGGTGTACTCAACAAATATGTTGAAAAATGGGAGGGTATTTTATCAATGTTTGTTGCTGGTGTTGCCGGCGATATAAATCCTTATACTCCTCTAATAACTATTAATGGAAAATATAAAAGAGGAAAAACCACACATAAACAAGTTGAATGGATGGGTAAGATATTAGCGGCAGAAGCTATCAAAAATTATTTACTATCAGAAAAATATGGCTCTGAAATAAAAGAGCTTAACAGTATATCATATATCACGCAATTACGTTCCCAGATTTCTCCTGATATTATTGATGAAATAGATAGAATAAGTATACTTAAACAGGAATTGGCGAACGCTATTAAGTTAGGTGATAAGAGTAGAGAGCAAAAAATAAGGTTTGAGTTATGGAAGTTAAGGCGGATAAAAAGATTATATGAAATACATGGTAGTAATAGGGTAAATGTACATGTTACAATTTTATATGGTGGAGATCTGGCCATAGTTTTTCTTCCTGGTGAGATACTTGTTGAGGTTGGTCTTAAAATTAAGTTTTTATCACCTTTTAAAAATACAGTTGTGATAGGTTATTCGAATGGCTATATAGGGTATGTTGCTCTTTCCCAAACATATGATTTGCATGGATATGAAACAACGTTTCCTGCAACAGTCTTAATGAGAGGTGAAGGAGAAAAATTAGTTGAGTCCGTTTTAAAGACATTATATAAAATTAGCTAATGGTAGTCCGTGTGAGACGTTTTCATCATTTTTCAGTTCTTCCCAGCATCTTCATTCCTGAATAATATTGCTAATTTACTGAAATATTTTTTATTCTTGAATCAGATAAGTTAAATTAAATTTATATAGCTGAAGAAACCTGAAAAATGGGATGAGATGAATCTAAATCTCCAACTTCTTTGTCTACAGGCAATACCTAAATTATATAAAAAATTTAGATTACAGAAAGAATATATTGATCCCAGAGAACTTTATGGTAAATCTCCAAATCATTTTATAAAGGCCTGTAAACTAGCTCAAAAACTATTTTATGAACTAAGTTCTAAATATGGCTTAACTCTTCTTGATATTTACCATAATTCAGATATAGGGATGGAAAGATTAAAAGTTGTAGAAGAAATTAAAGTTGAAGAAAATGATATAGTTTTGGACATAGGTTGTGGTAGAGGTTACTCTACTATAGCGTTTGCATTAAGGACATGGGAAGTTTATGCGATAGATTTAATGAATGGGATAGAACGTAAAGGATGGTGGAGAAATTTTAAAGAAATTATAAGTCTTTTAGGACTTGAAAATAGAGTTTATGGTATTAGAGCGAATAGTATTAAGTTACCTATTCGTAATTTTTTCAAAGTTATAGCATTTATTCATTCAATTAGAAATTTTGGAAGTGAAAAATTAATTCTTCAAGCATTGAAAGAGACTAGGAAATTTATGTCGAGTGAAGGCAGGGTTGTTGTAGTTGAAAATCTTCCTATAGCTAAAAATAAATCTCAAGAAGCTCATCTAAAGATGTATTATTGCAAAACTAGATATGTCTCTTCTGAACATTACTATTTTTCTTTGTTAAAGCTTTTAAATCTGGTTGAAAAAGCAGGATTTAAAAATATTAATTTAAAAATATTAGATTTGAATTTAAGTTCTTCGCCGCCATACTTTTATCCACGTGTATCTTACTTAAAAAATAATAAAGAGATTCAAGAAAAATATGAAGAAGCTATAGAAATGATAAAAAAGTATGGAGTAGTGTCGCCGCCAACATTAATTCTAGTAGCCGACAACATTTAAGGTATGTGGTTTAAATTCCTATAATAATATAACAATTAAAATTTTAGATATTTTTAGTCTAAGGTTATTTTATGAATATATTTTTCTATAATATCAGGTATTTTCATATAGGTTCTTTTGTATTTTTCCTCATGAAAACCAAATTTTTGTTCTGGATAAACAATATCAGAAATGCCTAGAATTGCGATAGAAGGAGTATTATAATATTTTGTTAAGGCGTATACAGCGCCTACCTCCATTTCGACAGCTTTACAATCCCATTTTTCATAATATTCCTTTAGTTTCCAACGATGTTCTCTATATGGTGCTGAGAGAGTCCATACTCTACCTATATGAGGTTGAATTTCTAATTCTTTACATGCTTTAGCCATATTTTCAATATTTTCTTTAGAAACTTCAACAGGTATTCCGAAGGGAATATAGTGTTTAGCTAATCCTTCTTCACATATAGCACCGTAAGGAATAACTATATCTCCGATATCTACACCAAGTCCACCCGCAAGTCCCATAAAAATTACATGTTTGATATCAAGAACTAAAATTTCTTCTATAATTGCTACTTCTCCACATCCAATGCCTATCGACATTAATGAAATATTTTTATTATCAATCTTTGCTTTGTAGAGTCCCCATCTTGAATCTGGCGAATACATCCATTCTTTTAAAGGAACAGCATTAAATTTTTTAATTATTTTTTTATCAAATCAGATATAGGAGATACTACCAGTATATCTCCAACGTCTATTTTCTTTAATCCTTTTCTTCTCTTATAATATTCAATAAAGTTTTTTGGATTAATCACAGGACCGCATTCATCCATATGGTAATATTTTTGTTTCTATATTTAAATAAATATCATTGACTTAAACATATAGCAAAATTGACTACCGACCTATGAGTTCTAGCAAATAGTTGTAGAAGCATTACTGAGAGTAAAACAAACTAAGTATAAAGCCTATTTTTCAGGTAAAAAGAAGTATTAGTATAAATTCTAGGTATTTCTTTTATACGTTACTGACAAAGACGCGTTTTTAGTTATTTCTGCTTTATGCTAAACTATCTCTGGATTCGAGAAAAGTTCAATATCATCAACACGGTCTATACATAAGTTAAATTAACTATCCTGTTTAGGTTCTAATTATCTATACTACAAAATGTATTTGATAGAAGAGAAAACGATCTAAAAAGTCTTAAACCCCCGTGTAGTCTTATATATTATAGTTTAAGGTAAGTTAATGTGAATGGAAAAGAAAGAATTTTAACAACTCTTAGTCATAGAGAACCGGATATGGTACCTCTATGGGAGCTAATAATTGATGAAGTAGTAATAAAGTCTATACAAGATAATTTATCATATAGTGATTTTATAGAGAAGTTTGATATAGATGGTGTAACTGCTGGAGAGAATATCAAATTTAAAGAAGTAGAGAAGGGTGTTTATATCGATGAATGGGGAATCAAATGGAGAGCTAACAAAGATGGAATACTATATCCTATTGGAGGACCTATAAGAAATGAAAAAGATATAAAGACTTATTCTGCACCTGATCCTGATGTAGATTACCGCATGAATAAGCTAGAGGAATTATTAGATAGATTTAAGAAAGATAGGTTTATAGTATTCCTGAGTCATGATGTTTTTGAATTTTCCCATTATCTTGTTGAAGGTCTTCAAAACTTATTCAGGCTATATTATAGAAATAGTAGCGTTGTACATAAATTAGCTGAAGTTGTAATAGAATACAAGACAAGAGTTTCAGAAAGAGCATTAAAATTGGGTGCTGATGCCATAGTAGGTGGAGACGATTACGCAAGCAGAAAAGGACCTTTAATATCTCCTCTTTTATTTAAAAAATTCATATTCCCCCATCTAAAACGTTTAGTAGATGTAGCTAAGAGAAATAACAGATTTTTTATAAAGCATACAGATGGGAATATATGGCCGATTTTAGACGATATCATAAAAACAGGTATAGATGCTTTGCATCCTATAGAGCCGGCGGCTTGTATGGATATACTTGAAATTAAGAAACATTTCGGAGATAAGATAACAGTTGTAGGAAATATAGATTGTAGCATAGTGTTACCGCATCTTTCTCCGAAAGAAGTAGAAGAAGTAGTTAAGGAAACTATAGCAAAGGCTGCACCAGGGGGAGGCTACATTTTATCTTCTAGCAATAGCATTCATCCAGGGGTTAATCCTAAAAATTTTATTAGAATGATAAAAATAGCCAAAACTTATGGAAAGTATCCTATAAGTCCCTCTTTTATAAAGAAATATGAAAATAAAGACTTTTACAGAACGATATTTAGATGTGCTAAGACTTAGACATTATTTTCATTAACATTATATGAATAATCTTTTATAATAACCATAAAAACTTGGGAATTTCTTATATAATTTATTTTCATAATATTGAAAACTTGTGTTTTAATAAAATAACTTATTTAAAAATACAAAGGAGGATGAAATATAGAAATTGTTATAACATAAAAATACAAGAGGTAGTATTAAAACATGGCACAAATATTTGATGTTTGTTGGGTAGTGTTAAATATCGACCATAAATAAGGTTTGATTCTTGAGATCAAGGAAAATTCAATTCTATAAACTTGAGTATCAAGAATTGAAGTATAGATTTTCTTTATTTTATGTATCATAACTGATTCTATGTCGATAATTTATAAATTTTTACATGTTCTCTTCGACACTTGGGGCTGAAAATGAGGTTTAATAAGAAGTATATAATCATAAGTTTTGTATTGATAATAGCCCTAGTGCTTTTGATAAATCAGCTGAACCAGTCACCTTCAAAATATACGATTAATGTTGCTGGATCTACCAGCGTTAAGCCTCTAATGGACCTGTGGGCTAACGAATATATGAAACTATATTCCAACTATAAGATTGACGTGGCTGGTGGAGGAAGTGGCAAAGGTATCCAGCAGGTTTCGTCAGGTGTTATAGATATTGGAATGCATTCAAGGCCTATACTTGAAAATGATCCGAAGTTTAATGCTGTAACTTTTACAATGGCTAACGACGGAGTACTTGTTGTTGTGAATAAACAATTGCCTATAATTGGTCTCACAAAAGAAGCGATTCAAGCTATCTTTGGATATTCAGATAAGGAAGTCAAGTATCCATTAAAAACTTATGCTAAGGTTTTATCGACAGGTTTAGAGAAGGATGTGGAAGTTATAATAAAAAGAATGGAGGATGGGAGAATATCTATTGAGAGTATTGATGGAAAGCAGAAATTTATACTTCAACCATATGTAAGAGCTGACTCTAGTGGTACAGCAGAAACCTTTGCAGTTTTTCTCTATGGTAGCTGGAAGGCTAAGTGGAACGGTCCTAGTGGTAAAGGAGTTTCTGGTAACCAGGGTATGGCTCAGGTAGTTGTATCTGATCCCTGTGGTATAGGCTATTTGGCTGGCGCTTATTTTAATCCAAAGAATATGAGAGCAATAAGGATAGTCTACTGGGATGGAAAGTCTTTAAAGAACTGGAACAGTTACGAAACTGATGAGTATGGTAAGCCTATTTCGGAAGCTATAATGTCTGGAGCAGCAGGTTCTGCAACCACGCGCTCACAAGGAGAAGTTTATAATGGCTATCCGATCGCTAGGGAGCTATATATAAGTATTAACCTAGACAAATTTAATGGAAAGATTCCAAAATATATTGTCGAGTTTTTAAGGTGGTGTATATTAGACGGACAAAGGTTCGTAGAGAAAGTGGGATATGTTCCTCTTAGCCAAGAGCAAATTAACATCAATCTTAGGAAACTTGCAGATTATTCTAAGGGTTAGATATGTATGAAGCAAGGAAAGTTAACCTTTTTAGATTTTCTAGTTTTCTTTTCTATCTTTTTAATGATTATATTTTTCACGGCTCTGATTCTCCAAATATCATTATTTGGATTTGATGCTCTACAGAAGCTTGGATTAAGGTTAATGTTTGATGAGTGGAATCCTCCGCAAGAAAAATATGGTATTGCTCCATCACTAGTTGCAAGCTTCTTCATAACTGGACTGGCTCTTTTAATGATTGTACCACCGTCTCTCCTAGTGTCAATTTTCCTCGTCTTTTATGCCGGTTTAACACTTCGAAATATCATAAGGATTGTTATAGAAGCTTTAGCTGGAATTCCATCGGTAATTTTCGGTGCATGGGGTCTCTTCACTCTAATTCCATTTATGAACAACTATCTAGGATCTCTAGTCAATAATAGTATTGGAAAAATCTTTCCTTTCTTCAAGTATTATGAAACATATACTGGAAATGTTTTCGTAGCAGCTCTTGTAGTAGCTATAATGATACTTCCAATTCTAGTTTTTACACAAATCGAGTTTCTTCATTCTATACCTAGGGAATACATTGAGGCAGCCTTAGCAGTAGGAGCAACAAAATGGCAGATGATAAAAACCGTAGCCCTACCTACAAATGCTTTAGGTATTCTTGTAGGTATGATACTAGGCTTCGGAAGGGCTATAGGTGAAACAATGGCAATAACAATGGTGTCAGGTCCGACTAATCCCCCAACATTTCCACATGGCCTTTTTTCATCTGCTACACCAGTTACAACACTAATTCTAATAAACATTGGTAGTCTAACACATGGATTCTTTGAGTGGAGCGTCCTTTTTGCAGCGGCTCTAATATTGTTAGCTGTTTCCGCTTTCTCAATGTTTATTGCTAAACTTCTAGTAAGGTATCTCATATCAAAGGAGATGATACATGTTTTCCCATTTACTTATAGACCAACTGGAAGGTGGGCACTTATTGAAGAAAAAGCTATAATTGTACTAATGCTTCTAGCATCATCTATTATTCTAATGTTCTTCTGGGTCACGGGTGATATTATAGTTAACGGCTTCTGGTGCATAGTAAAAATAGGTTCTCAAGTGTTTTTTGAAACCATTAGAATAGAAGTTACAGAATCAGGGGTTGCTATATTTTCTGGAGGTTTATTTAACGATATCGTCGGTTCAGTATCGATAAGCTTGTTAAGTGTTATTATAGCTTTTCCAATTGCTTTCTTTACTGGAGTATATATGGCAGAGTATGCTAGAGAAAATACTTTTACAAAAATATTAAGATTTTTCCTAGATATATTGTCTTCAGTACCATCGGTAGTATTTGGCGTTTTTGGTTTTGCATTTTTTGTAATCACCCTAAGGACTTTAACTGGTGGGGTTTCATTACTTTCGGGAGGCCTTGTACTAGCGATCTTAATACTTCCATATCTTGCTAGGAATATAGAGGAGGCTATTAGAACAGTACCCCGTAATATCAGGGAGGCGGTATTAGCACTGGGAGGACAACGTAAACATTTGATAGAAGTAGAGTTCAGACAGACACTGCCACTGGTACTGACAGCAGTGCTTAACGGATTCCTTAGATCTCTATCTGAATCCGCTCCCGTAATATTTACTGCTGGTCCTAGTAATTTTATTCCAACAAGCCTATGGGAGCCTGTTGGAAACCTAGCGGTCAGGATATACCTACTTAGTTTCGAGTATAGAATCTACGGATACTCCATCGAGTATGCATATGCGGCAGCAGCGATAATTCTCATTCTAATCCTTATTTCAAATTCTCTTACTAGAGTAGTATCATCGTACTTCGCAAAATACGTGGTAAAATAGAACGTATGGATAGAATCTTCATATTGTTTTTATATTTTCCATATTTTCCGTATGCGTATAGAGATATATACAAAGTATGTTGATTACCTTTATTTTCAGAGGCCCTATACTGATTTTGGTGAAATGATGAAGGAGAAAATTAGAGTCGTGGATCTCTATGTGTCTTATGATGGAGTACAAGCCTTAAAGGGGATAACAGTAAGCATACCATCAAAGAGGATAACATCTATAATGGGCCCGTCGGGTTGTGGAAAATCTACTTTTCTCCGAAGTCTTAATAGGATGATTGAAATTATAGAGGAGGCTAAGGTGAGTGGTGCAGTTTATCTTAATGATGTTAACATATATGATAAGAGAGTTGAGGTAACATGGGTTAGGAAAAAAATAGGTATGGTATTTCAGAAACCTACACCGTTGCCCATGAGTATTTATGATAATGTTGCCTATGGACCAAGAATTCATGGTGTCAGGGATAGACGAGAACTTGACCATATAGTACGAAGTGTCTTAATGAAGGTTGGTCTTTGGGATGAGGTGAAAGATAGGCTCTATGAACCAGCTACGAGATTGTCGGGAGGACAGCAACAAAGGCTAAGTATTGCTAGGGCACTTGCCGTCAAACCAGAAGTACTTCTTCTAGATGAGCCAACATCTTCTCTTGATCCAATTTCCACTCTAAAAATTGAAAGTCTACTTCGCGAGTTAGCTAGAGATTACACTATAGTTATAGTTACACATAATATTCACCAAGCAAAAAGGATTGCAGACTATGTCCTATTCATGTATTTGGGAAGACTCGTTGAATACGGGTTTGCGAGGGAAATATTCAGTAGGCCTCGAAATGAGGCAACAAAGAAGTTTGTTCTCGGTAAGGTTAGTTAATAACTATACTATTTTCTAGAATTGTTAGTATCTTCCATACAAAATGTTTGGAGGAAAAGTTCAACTTCTGTTACCAACTGAAAGCGAAGTAGCATTTTTAAATTCTACCGTTTATTTTACTAAGTATTCTTCTTTGGTCATCTTCTCTATAGTGACATATATATTCTCTATATTTTTTAGAAATAATATTTATGTTATATATGATAGACATAGGATTGATTGATATGAGCAATAAAAGGGATCTTAAGGAAATTATAAGGAAGATACAACTAATGGGAGGATCATCTCTTGTAGTATCACTCCCCAAAAACTGGGTTAAAAATGTCGGATTAAAGCCAGGAAATTATGTCTATATGGTAATCGAAGAAGACAAATCTCTGAGAATATTTCCTACTTCAAGCAAAAGACGAAAACCTGTTGGTACAGTGGTTGTAGCTGAGAAGATAAGTATGAAAGAATACGGTAACTATATGGTGTTAAGAGAAGTAATGTCTAGATACCTTGCAGGATATGAGTTAATCACGATAGTTTTCAATGACCATGATCCTGAAAACAGGAGGCTTCTAAAGGAGATTATCTCTAAGAAAATGATAGGTGTTGAAGTGATAGACGAGGTTCAGGACAGAATAACTTTTCAGGTATTAGTTAGCATTGAGGGACTATCTGCTAATAAGATTATCCAGAGAATGTGTTATGTGACATCAGGTATGCTTAGAGATATTATTACAGCTTTAGAAAATCATGATAAAAAGCTCTTAAGAGATGTAATTGATAGGGATGACAATATAGACAAATTTTATCTCTATATTCTTAGACAGCTGAACATGATAACCCGTAGCTATGTATCTATAAATAAGGTTGGTCTGTCAAGTGTTGAGGAGATACCACAGTATATAATGGTCGCTAAAAGCATTGAAAGAATAGCAGACCATGCTCAGAAGACTGCCTCGAACCTGTTAAAGCTAGTCGATGATGATATGAAATCTAAAGAGGAGGTGTTTAACAGGATTAAAAGGATCATTATTTCAGCTCAGAGAACCTTCAAAGACTCAGTTAAGGCCTTCATGGAGAGGAAACGAGAATTAGCCCACCATTTACTGAACGCTGGAGCTAAAAAGTTTGCAGAAAACGAGGCCAAATGGATGAACAAGGTCATCGTTCTTAATGATATCAGAATGTTTGCCCTATTAAGATTAATCCTAGATAGTTTACAAAGAATAACAGATTACAGTATGGATATAGCTGAAGCAACAATAGACCTTACAGTAAAGTAACATGTTAATTATTCTAGCAGTCACTTATCTAATTGGTGGGGATGTGTGGACAAGGTACCTGGGCAGAAATATTAGATTATGTCTGCGTCAAACTGTGTCTTTTTATGCTTCTTAACGCTATCATGTATGCTGATACTATGTGTGTCTGTCTAGTCCGTGTTTTATCATTATCTTATCGTGTTCCTCAGAGTATGTTGTCCCTCTTGGATCAATATATACAACATTTATTGCGTATAGTGGTGCCTTTATAGCTAACATTTCTATTACTCTTAAGCTGTCTACTCCAGCCTATGCATAGGTGATTATTGAAGGTAACTCTACGATTTCAAAGAGATACTGAACCTATATACGAGCTAAGGCGTCTTAGTAGTACTTGTATTCTTCTTTATAGTTAGTTTCTGTACAGCCTTCCTACTGTATCATTACAAAGTCTGTCTATGAATTCTTTACGTTTAGGTTTTCTGATTCCACCCTTTTGAAGTAGAATATTTAATGCTCTATCATATATCTCGCGTCCCCATTCCAGATAGCTTATCCTTGTACTCATATATAATGACATTACTGTGTAAAGAGAAAGTAGCATATCTGTCTTAAAAGCAAAAGCTGTTAAATACTTTAAATTCCTACTGTTTCTCTCTATCTCTTTATCGATTAATCTAAGAAATATTTTTTAAATTTTATTCTATCACCTTTTTCTATGGCTTTATTAATATCTTTAATTAACTCATCTTCTTCAACTTTTTTAAGAAAATAGTTACGAAAAGCTTCTATAACTTCATTTCTGTTAAAATAGTCTGGTATTTTAAGATCATAAAAATATCAAGTCTATATCAGATTTAATAAGCTCTTTAATGTCAAACTTTCTTTCATTAAGAGTAGTTAATTCTCTAAATTGTCTATCAATTATAGTCGAATCATACCTATCGGAAATCATTAAATCGTCAACGTCAACTCTTGATAACATTATTACTCACTATAAAAGTCAATTACTTATTATTAATTTTTATTTTTCACTAAAAAACAGATAAAGGAAAAAGTAAAGGGTGTATATACACACTTTTTATAATTATAAACTAGCATTCTTCCCTTTGCGGAGGAAAAGCTACTGATACGAAGGACAGCCCAGTTGAGAAACAGAACTAAAAAACTACCATGCACACATAGGAAAAATAAACATATACGCAATATTCAACGATCAAACCTACAACAAATTCAAAAACCTACAACAATTCATAAACTATTTCAAAAAATAGACTTTAAATAATGTATAAATTTAAAGTCAGTTAATTTTATTTAAATAGATTATTAATACATAAGTTGGTGATAAAAAGGTTTGGCTAAAAAATATAGAATTTCACTTACATTAATTTTAGTCTTGTATTTTATTTATGCATTTTTCTCAGCAAAAGTATATGAAATCAACATCATTATAGGGTCAGCGATTTACATTATACTCTTTATTTTTATTTTCCTTTTAACTATTCTCAGTATTTCAGAAGTTAGAAATAGTCATTGGAAAGATATATTAAGAAACATCGTTTCCTGAAGTATCTATTAAAAACCTTATACATTTAGTTGAAAATAATAAACATAAATTTAATATGAATATACTTCTTACAAATGAAAGTAAAAGACATTATACATTAAATTTCAAACTGATACTTCCCTCAGGTCAAGAACTTAAAGGTCTATATAGGGAAAGCAAAGAACATAGACGTAAATACTATGCAGTAA
>Ga0164318_10000519_pt1 | contig 29892 bp, 27 predicted proteins | sample GuaBasSedimGuay9_FD_113734 | JGI IMG/M metagenome (GOLD analysis project Ga0164318, IMG submission 113734) | Subseafloor sediment microbial communities from Guaymas Basin, Gulf of California, Mexico - Guay9, Core 4571-4, 0-3 cm | ecosystem: Environmental > Aquatic > Marine > Hydrothermal vents...
CGATAAACGATAACATTTTTTAATTAACTATTCATTACATCTAATCAATGAGATAGAAGGGTAAAATATTTTTTCGTCTCATGTCGAAGAGGTGTTAGACGTGTCAAGAAAAGTATGTATAGTTGGTGGAGCTACTACTCCTTTTGATTATGGACCAACAGGTTTTGAAAGCATTGAAGGTGGAGCAGCTGAATGTGTTAGAGAAACCCAGAGGGATATACCTGATTTTTCTCTCAGGGATCTCGATTTGATGATTTATTCTCATTTCTCTGTACATTTTGGTCATCAGCTTTCTTCTGAGTGGATTATCCATGATCATCTTGGTCTTGTAGGTGTTCCTCATTATAGAGTAGAGAATGGCGGTAACACGGGTGGTTCAGCATTATATGCTGCTGCTCTAGCAGTTATGTCTGGTCATCATGATGTCGTTGGTATAGTTGGTTGGGAGACTATGGATTCTGTATCCCAGTCGCAGGGTAGTGAGTTTATAGCTATGGCATCTGATATCAGATATGAGCTCATGGTTGGTGGAATCTACCCGATTTATTATGCTGCCATGGCAAATAAATGGATGAAAGACAACAATGTCACTGAAGAAGATGTTGCAACTATTGGTGCTAAAAATAGGAATAATGCTATGGATAACCCAAAAGCTCAGTGGTACCGAAACGAACATAGATATATAACTGTAGATGATGTGATGAACTCACGTCTTATTTCTTATCCTATTAAAAAATATGATTGCTGCTTGATGACAAGAGGTGTTGCTTTTCTACTCGTATGCTCAGAGGAATATGCTAAAAAAGTAAACCCAGATGGATATGTAACTATTGATGGAATAGGTCTCTCTAGTTGTACAATCCGTGCTGGTGACAGGTTGAATTTCCCAAGATGGAATGAGTTATATGGACAGGGTTATCCTGAGATGACTGAGTTTGCTGCTTGTCGCAACTCTGCTGAGCAGGCTTATAAGATGGCTGGTATCGAAAACCCGTTGAAAGAGATTGATTTTGGTGAGATACACGATGCGTTTTCAACATCTGAAGCACAGATTTATAAAGCACTTGGTTTAGCTGATACCAATAATATTGCACAGTTTTTACGTGATGAGAGTACACATATGCATGGTGAAATACCTATGAACCCAGGCGGTGGACTAATGGGGTATGGTCACCCTGTTGGTGCAACAGGTGTTATGAGTGCTATTGAGTGTTTCTATCAGTTATCTGGTTTGATCCCAAAGAAACATCTTAGTAGAAAAACTGAGGTACCCGATGCCGAATGTGGGATAGTTAACAGTCACGCTGGTACAGGTACTAGTATTTCTAATTTTATTTTAAGGAGGCATTGAATAAATATGAGTAGAATAATTGCTAAGAATAAGAAAAAATATGCTGATGCACCTGTTTTTACAGAAAAAAAATCTTATAGGCCAGAAGGTGTTAAAGAAACTGGTCTTGCTTTTGTTGGTCATGAGATCTCTGATGATAGAAAGGTGATGAACCAGTTTTTACATTATGACCAACTTTATACAATTAGACATGGTTGGAATAGCCCGTTTTTTATAGGGTTATTAGATGGTAAAATCCTTGGTACACGTTGCCCAAGATGTGGTGATACTTGGGTACCACCTAGGACTCATTGTTGGAATCTAGATTGTAACCTTCAACGTACAGAGTGGGTCGAAATGCCACTTACAGCGAGGGTTCATACTTGGACTGTCGCTGGTTGGAGTGGACGATCGTCTCTAAAAAGGTTACCTATTGTTTTAGTTTACGCTGTTATAGGTGATAGCAAAGTCGCTATTGCGAATGAACTCCATGGTATAGATCCATGGGATGTAGAGTTTGATATGCCTCTAAAAATTGTTTTTAAACCAAAAGAAGAACGAATAGGTGCCGTTACGGATTGGTATTTTGAACCAGCTGACAGCTGGGAACCTTCCCCGATGAATGAGGAGAAAGAACGGATTAAAAAACTTGTTGAACCAGTCTATGAATGGGTGAAAACATTAAAAAAATAAAAATAGAGGAGGTTAAGGTTTAAACATTCTTTTTTTATTTACTTTATTTCAATGGAATATGTAGCAGGAGCAATACTTACAATTGATGGTTTTAAAAAAGGTTACCTAGGTTTCGAGAATGGTAGAATAGTTGAAACTGGTACTGATCGGTCACCAGTTAAACCAGTTTGTAAAGGACTGATAATACCTGGTTTAGTAAATATTCATACCCATATTGGTGACTCGTTTGTTAGGAAGAAAAACATTGATCTACCAAGGGATGTAGAATCACTTGTTGGTCCACCAGATGGTTTGAAACATCAACTATTAAGTAATGCTTCTGATGAGGAAATAGTAGAAGGTATGAAAGATTCTATTAACATTATGATAGAATCTGGCACATTTGTTTTTTGTGATTTTAGAGAAGGCGGTGTTCATGGTGTTACACTGTTGAAACAGGCATTAAATGATTATAAAGTTTCCCCAGTAGTTTTGTCTAGACCACAGGGTTTATGTTATGATCGCGATGAAATTGATTCTCTACTGAGGTGTTCACATGGTATTGGTGTTAGTAGTATCTCTGACTGGAGTTATACGGAGTTGGAGAAAATCGCGAAGCATACAAAAAGGAGGAAAAAGTTTTTTGCTCTTCATGCTTGTGAACGGGTGAGAGAAGATATTGATCTTATTCTTGATTTGAAACCTGATTTCCTAGTTCACATGGTTAAAGCAAATAGGGATGATCTATTACGTGTCAAGGATAATGATATACCTATTGTTTTATGTCCTCGTTCTAACATGTTTTTTGGTTTAAAACCTAATATAAAGGTTATGAAACAGGTTGGTGTTGATATATTACTTGGTACTGATAATGGTATGTTAAACTCACCGGTGATAGTTGATGAAGTAAAATTTTTAAAAAATCAATACTCTGATGTGTTTTCAACAGATGAACTTTTAAACATGGTTACATATAGGGCTAGGAAAGTTTTAAATTTAGATTGTGACATTCTCTGTCCCAATTCCAAAGCAGAGTTTGTAGTGTTACATGAGAAATCATTAAAGCCTTTGTACATATCTCTGGTTTAGAAGAAGGAAAATAAAAGAAGAAGCAGGATAAAATTTGAGGGATGAAAAGTGAAAGTAGAGGATGTGATGTCTAAGGATTTAATAGTGGGTTATGTTCCGGGTAGTGTTAGAGATGCTCTTCGTATCCTTGCGAAACATAATGTTTCAGGTATGCCTATTTTAAAAAAGGATAGTAAAATAGTAGCTGGTGTTGTAACTAGGAGTGACATTTTTAAAAACCCTGAGGAGGATCAACTTGCCCTTATTATGACTAAGGATTTTCATTTTGTTGAAGGAGATCAAGATGTTGAAGAGGCTGCTAAATTGTTATATGAACATAGGATTCATGGTTTACCTGTTCTTAATAAACGAAAAGAGTTAGTGGGTATTATAAGTCCAACTGACATTTTAAGGAATCTACCTATGGAGATCGATGAAAATGTTGAACATTATTTCACTAACATAGTAGTACCAGTTTATCAGGAGACACCTATAAACATTGTAATGGAGATTATCAATGTTACACATGAGAATGCTTTACCAGTGTTAAACGATGAATGTAAACTCGCTGGTATTGTAACTGATGGTGACTTGTTTAAACTCAGCCATATACGTGAAAGCGTTTCTTCAACAGATCTAGGTATGGGTGGTGATGAAGACGCTTGGACATGGGAAGGTATTAGAGACGCAGTGAGGCTACACTATGCTACATCTAAGGTTACCCTACCGCCTGTCCCGGTACGTGAGGTTATGGTTACTGAGGTTGTTAAAGCTTTTAAAAACACACGTGTCCATGAACTTGCTGAACAGATGGTTAAACATCATATTAGCCATGTACCAGTTGTTGACTCTGATGACCGATTAGTTGGTATGGTTACAGATATTGATCTTATGGCCTGTATGTTTTAAATTCTATAATCTTATTTCTTTTTTTAAAAAAATAAAAAAGAGAAAAGCAACTTTGGAGATTCATGTTTATGCCTCAAGATGTTTATGATAAAATTATGATGCTATGTAAAAGAAGAGGTTTTATCTATCCATCTTTTGACATTTATGGAGGAGTAGCAGGTTTTTATGACTATGGACCATTGGGTTCACAGGTTAAAAACAATATTGAAAACCTATGGAGAAGGTTTTATGTTTTAAAAGATGGATGTATTGAGATTAATACTCCAATAATAACACTATATGAGGTGTTGAAAGCATCTGGTCATGTTGATGAATTCACAGATTTAACTGTGCATTGTGGAAAATGTAAACAGTTTTACAAAGTTGAGGATATCCTAGAAAAAGGAGTTAGTGTCGAAGAAGCATTGAAGAAAAACCTGTTAAGATGCCCCCGGTGTGGAATGGTTTTAAAAAATGTTTCCCCTGTTAATTTAATGTTTTCAACAAAAATAGGCATAGGCGAAGGTAGAAAAGCTTTTCTCAGACCAGAAACCGCACAGGGTATTTTCACAAATTTTCATTTTCTCTACAGATTTGCACGTGAAAAACTCCCCATAGGTGTTGTGCAAATAGGAAAAGGTTATAGAAATGAGGTCTCACCACGTCAAGGTATAATCAGGTTGAGAGAGTTTTCTATGGCTGAAGCTGAAATATTTTTTGACCCAACGAATAAAACCCATTCAGACTTTGAAAAGGTCAAAGACAAAAAATTGTTTTTATTTGATAACGAGAAAGAGATGAAGTTATCTCTAAGGGAAGCCGTTAAAAACAAGGTAGTCGATAATCAGGCGCTTGCTTATTATATGTATCTAACGCAGGAGTTTTTATTATCCGCGGGTGTAGATCCCAAAAAATTCCGTTTCCGTAAACATGCAAAGGATGAACTTGCTCATTATGCAAGAGAATGCTGGGATGCAGAGCTTTTTAGCGAACGTTTCGGCTGGGTGGAATGCGTAGGTATAGCTGATAGATCAGCTTATGATCTTAGTTCACATATAAAATCTTCTGGTGTAGACATGTATGCTTTACGTAGATATGATAAAACAAAAACTGTGAAAAAGAAAAAAATAGTACCAAATATGAGTACTTTAGGTCCCTTGTTTAAAGAGAAAGCAGGGAGGATAAAAACATTATTGGAAAACATAGATGTAACCAGTGAGGTAGATGAAATCTCTGTTAATATTGATGGTGAAAAAATAGAAATCCCTAAGGATTGTTATAAAATAGTTGAAACAGAGGAGAAAGTATCAGGTGAAAAATTTATACCACATGTTATAGAACCCTCTTATGGTATAGATAGGATTTTGTATATGATCCTGGAGCATAACTATATGGAGACTAAGAAAAAAGAAGAAGAATATAGGGTTTTAAGGTTGAAACCAGGGATTGCACCTGTTAAAACTGGTGTTTTTCCATTGGTTAACGATGATAAACTAGTTGAAATAGCTAAAAAAATAGATAACGATCTTAGAGACGCGGGTGTTATAACGTATTACGATGATAGTGGTAGTATCGGTAGACGTTATGCTCGTATGGATGAAATAGGTACACCGTTTTGTGTAACAGTTGATCATGATACAATAGTGGATAACACTGTTACTATCAGGGATCGTGATACAACAAGACAGGTTAGGAAAAAAATCGAAGACGTAGTGGGTTATATAAAAGAAAAAATAGGGTTTTTAGTTTAGTTTGTTATAGTCTATGTTTTTTTTTATTCTTCAATGACTCTAAACTTGTACATTGGTGAAAATAGGAAGTCAAACCATTTCTCATTGATGTATGGGCTGATACCTATTTTGTATATTCCCACTATGTAGTACCCACCAGGTGTGTTTAAATCGTATTTGATTTTTTCACCAGTTCTATGGTTTATATAGCCAAGTTCTATCTTAGTGAGATCTACTTTTTCTTTTAATGATTCACCAGGTTGCAGTTCAATTGTCTCTGGGGGGCCTTGTATTTCACCAATATAATGTATTTTTTTATCATCTGGTGTTTTAAGTACAAAATCTAGTGTCCCGTATTCAAGTTTCATAATGTTTACTGTTACTGGATGATCATCATTGTTTGTTAATATAGCAGTTACATTTATTGATTCACCAGGTTTATATTCCTTTTTTTCTAGTTGTATATCAAAATGTAATGCTACACATTGTTTTTCTAATACGAAGTTAACTGTTTCTTCTTCATCTGATTCAACTTCCACGTTTTTTACCATCTCGGTTTTATATCTTGGTTTACTTGCTTTTACATCATAAACCCCTGGTTCTACTTCAATTTTATAGAGTCCTCGTTCATCTGTGTATGTCACATATATGGGTTCTATTTCTCCAGAGGTATAAACTTCTATTTTTGCACCAGGTATTGGTTTAAATAGGAATACTGGTAGTATTGGATCTTCTCTAACCACACCTGCTATAACACCTGGTTTCACTGGTTCTTCACCTTTAACATTTACCTCTTTAATCACTGTACCAGTTGCACCATCATCATCAACCACAGTTAGAGTGACCTTATACAAACCAGCCACATTATACATATGAACAGGATTCTGCTCATCACTAACAAAACCATCACCAAAATCCCATTTCCAAGCAACAACAGATCCATCTTCATCCTTAGATTTATCCATGAAGTTAACATCCTCACCAACTAAGGGGTTCTCAGGTTCAAAAACAAAATTGGCCTCTGGCGGATGGTTTTCAGGTTCAACATCATTTATTTTTTCTATATGTATAAGCTCTATAGGTAAAGCATGGAATATAAATATATAACGTATACCTATTAAACTAACAAGTCTTTTATAAACAACTGTTGCTGTAAAATTTACTTTTAAATTATGTTGTTTAAACTCTTCAGGTAGATTCAATGGTAAATATTTTTTAAAAAGTTTACCCATGAAATATGTCCCTCTGTCACCATGTATCAGGTATATCCCTTTATCATCCACAATGCAATGGGAAATCTTAAGACGTTTTATAGTACCAGTATCTCTTATTATATTATCCTCGTTTAAAACACGAGTTTTTTTAGCTAATGCAACAGCAGATAGAGACGTAGACAGCAATACTATTACTACAATCATGCTTAAATATTTTTTATATCTCATTTTTCATTACCTCTTTTTTTTATTTTAATCAAATATTATTTCTTTTCTAAATTTTTTATGTTTTTTTATTATATAAATTATTCTATGTATAATTATAGTTTATAAACTTTTCTTTACAAATAATATCATAAAAAATTGTTTTTACCCTGTGAGACCTAAAACGTTTTAAGCGTCTCGTCTAATATTTCAAGGATTTTATCGATTTCTTGAGATGATATAATAAGAGGTGGTCTGAATCTAAGTGTTTTTTCACCGCATCCTAGTATTACTAAACCATTAGCATATAATTTGTTTTTTAACTCATCTCTTCTCTTAGGATTAGGGAGATCAAAAGCGCACATAAGACCGCGCCCGCGAACATTAGATATTATATTAGGATATTTATCACCTAACCTTGTAAGTTCCTCTAATAAATGTTTACCTTGTACTTCTGCGTTTTTAACAAGTTTTTCTTCCTTGATTACTTCGAGATATTTCTGGCATCTAACCATGTCAACAAGGTTTCCACCCCATGTAGAGTTAATACGGCTTGAAACCTTGAAAACATTATCTTTTACTTCATCAACACGTGAAGTAACCATGATCCCGCATACTTGTGCTTTTTTACCGAAAGCTATTATATCTGGTTTAAAATCAAAATGTTCATAAGCCCACATTTTACCTGTGAGTCCTACACCTGTTTGTACTTCATCAAGTATAAACATGATCTCATGCTCATCACAGAGTCTACGTAGTTCATGGAAAAACTCTTTACGGAAATGATTATCCCCGCCTTCACCCTGTATTGGCTCTATTATAAGAGCCGCTATATCATCAGGGTTATCAGATACTGCTTTTTCAATCTCAGATACAGCTTGTTTCTCTAAATTTTGAACCTTTCTAAGGTTTTTTTCGTTTAATGGAAACGTGATTTTTGGGTTAGTAACCCTTGGCCATTTAAATTTTGGGAAATATTTTGTTTTATCAAGATTGAATGTATTAGTCATAGAAAGGGTATACCCTGTCCGTCCATGGAATGCTTCTTTAAAATGTATAACTTGGTTACCTAACTCTTGTTTTTTACCGTTTTCAAAGTTTTTACGTATTTTCCAGTCAAAAGCTGTTTTCAGACCGTTTTCTACAGCTAATGCACCACCACTTACGAAAAACAGGTGTTTAAAATAACTGGGGACAGCATGTTTCACGAAACTATCGACGAATTCTGCCATTTCAACAGTGTATACATCTGAGTTAGTTGGTTTATTCACTGCTACTTCACCGATTTTTTTTATAAACTCAGGGTTTGATAGTTTCGGGTGGTTGCATCCTAATGGCGCTGAGGCAAAAAAGGAGAAACAATCGAGTAAATATTTATTATGACGTGAGTCATATATTTTACATCCCTTACTTTTTTTTAAATCCAGAACGAGGTCGAAACCATCTACAAGTATGTATCTGGATAATGTTGCATGGACGTTTTTTGGTTGAACTGTCATGATTTTTTGTTCCTCCATTTTTTTTAGAAAACTAAGAAAATGTATCTTTAGTTAAAGCGGTATCTCTATTTTTTATAAAATGGTATCGGTATAGCTTCTTTTTTTAGATAATCTTGGTTTTTTCGTTAAACCTTATGTTCAGTTTTTCTAACTCATCAAGTATCGGGTTGTATATCTCAGGTATAACCGGGATATGTACACCTATAGGTTTTATGTCTCCTTGTAGAATCATTTTCACAGCTATAGCGGCTGGTAGTGCAACAGTTCGTGCAACAGCAGTGTCACCACCTGGTACACCATAGTCAAGTAGAGTAGATGTTATGTATTCTTTTTTGTTGTTGTATTCTGCTATGAACTCATGATGCATGATTACCATGTCTCTATCGTTTTTACTTAGAGACATTTTTTTAAGCATGAGCAGTGTGAGATAATCTAAGGGGTTATCCGCGTTTTCAGGTAAGGGTTCGTCGCTGAATAAACCAAGCCATTCAAGTCGTTTTATAATTGCAGAATACGTTTTTAGATTAAGGAATCTCGCTGTTTCCTCTATGGTATTATCTCCCTGTGTTTTGATTAAATGTTTTGTCATTTCACCATAGGTTCTACCAGAGAAACTTTTTAAGGGTTTATCGTTCAACCACCCAAGTGCTGCTATGCTTCTCATGGTTTCACACCATCCTACCATTCTAAATGTCCCTCTGTAAACGGTTTTTGCATCCTTAAGACCGTATATCTCCTTGTATGGTAGAGAATCCCTGTTAGGGTAGTTTTCAAACGATCCAACATCAGGGACATCCTGGATGATGTAGTGCTCAAAAAGTTTTTCACCAGGGATTGAAATCGTTTCTCCGTTTTCCAACCATTTTGCTGCATTACGTGAAGCGAGTAAAACACCACGGGGTGACCACGAGAACTTGTAACCAAAAGGGTTATTGTTTGAGTCATGAGCAGGTAATGCACCAGTTGTTGATTTAAAACTTATAATTTTTCCACTTTTTGATTCAACCTCGTGTATAACACGCATCGCTGACATGTGATCTATACCTGGATCAAGACCGCATTCATTTAATAACAAAACACCGGTGTCTTTTGCTTCTCCATCTAAATCTTTCATCTCTTTACTAACATATGAAGTAGTAACGAGATGCTTCCCATGTTTTATACATTGTTTTGCAACTTTAACATGATAAATATAAGGTAACAGACTAACAGCAACATCGTGATCCTTTACAAGTTTTTTTAACAGAACATCATCATCTTCTATATTAAAACTAACTGCTTCACCACGTGGATGGTTGTTTATTATTTTTTCTGCTTTACTAACTGTTCTACTAGCCATAGTTACATGAACACCTGTTTGATCTAGAAGATATCTAACTAGTGGTTTAGAAACCATACCAGCGCCAAGAACCAATACTTTTTTTACCATAACCTATTCTTCAACTCCTTTCAACAAAAATTTTTTTTAGATACAATAAAACAATCATGGTAGACACCGGAAAAGAAACAAACCTATAAAAATCTACTCATATATTGATAGGATGAAGTAAGTTTTCCATGAAGGAGTATCAATGCTTTTTTAATCTCAATAGGTAAATCTATGTTTTCAAAATCAACAGAGTAATCAGCTTTAACAATATCTGGGATGAAACGTAAAAGTGTTTCACTGAAACTCTGTGAAGACTCACGTGGTAGCTCACAGGGTAAATTGTCAACAGCCACAACTGCAACACCGTCACCCTTGTAACTATCTATGATTTCATCCCTAACGGGGTCGTAAACAAAAACTGGATTATCAGGTGTCGTTGTTTTCTCTGTGAACTCAATAGCACCGTTTATATCTACACTGATATCACCTACAACTTGTAGTTTCATCTTATTAGAAAAATTTTTTTTCAAAAAACTTTTAGTAAAAAGACGAGGGTATTTCTCCTCCCAGTAAATACAGTTCATAAGGATAGAGAGAAAAGGAATATATTGATGAAAAACTGATTCATATAACCGTGGGTTATTATAGTACTCCTGAAGATCAAAACTTGTAGTGTTTGAAACACGTTTAACCATGTGTTCTTCTTTGAAAACTACTTTGTATATAACATTATCAGAGTAACCCCTGTGGATGTTTTCAAGCTCATCAGGTTTGATTTCTTCTACAGGTAAAACATCAAGTATTTCTTGTGCACCTTTTGACACGTTACCGTAACCTGCAAAACCTACAACTATTGGTGCTATATCTTGAGGTATACCTTTTTTTTCAATTTCTTCTTTTACTTTTTTTAAATGGTTTTTTATTTCATTAAGACCTGTATAATATATAGTTTGTTTAACCTGGGTAAACGGGTTTTCTATGCCTTTCCATTTAAGCCTCTGACCGAAAACCCATAGTGTATCAACCATACCAGCGAGACCAGCGTAACGTCCGAAGAAAACTAATCGTCGACCATGTTCATCAACTATTTTTTCATAATCAATTAGGTTACAACCTAGTTCCATCATTTTTTTCAACATAGGCATATTATATTTCTGCCCTTTGATTGTATGGGAGAAAAACACATAGGTTTTACCTGGTTTAAAAAAATCAATTGGTATTTCTTTAACAGCAAAAACAACATTAGCAGGGGATAAATCTTCACTTACTGTTGCTCCTGCTTTTTTGTATTCTTCATCTGTGAATACTCTAATTTTTGAAGGTTGAATTATTGTTTCTATCCCGTGTTTTTCTTTTAAAATTTTTACATGCTCTGGGGTTATCGGTACGCGTCTCTCCCAACGGTTTTTATCTTCTCTACGTATGCCAAGTTTGAAACTCATAAATAGACAACTCCCTTTTTTTGAATTAGGAAAACTTTCATCTTTTTGAATTTTAAATATGTTACTATAATATTAAAGAGAAATAAGGTATTACAGTTTTTTAAAGAGAAAAAATTTTGAAAATATTCAAATACTGCATAAAGGATACTTATTGGTTGAGGAGGGTGTTAATATAAAGGTTTCAGATCGAAAAATAGTTGGTTATACCTTGTTAGTTATTGGTTTATGTATCATAGGTTATAGTGTATTTTCAGTGTTGACTGTGTTTAATGGAGATGAAAAAGTACCTATTGAAATACTTCATAGTGAAGGTACAACAGGTACTCAACAAACTATTGATCTCTCTAGTGGTACTCCTTCAATTCCTATAGATTTTACTCAGATAATGACTCCATTATTCCCAGCGTTTAACGTGTTGATATGGATAGCGATAGCGTTTTTCCTTGTATCTGCTGGTGCACGTATCGCCTTAATTGGTGTTAAATTAATAGATACCTCTCCTAATACCGCTGTTGCAAAAACTAGGGGAAAGGAGAAGGATAAACAGATACATATGATGAGGAAAGAGAAAGTCGAGGAAAAAGAGGAGGATTTAAAAGAACAACAGTCTCAATAAAAAAAACGTTCATTCTCTCTTTTTTTTGTTTTTTATTTAAACCTTAAAAGCCCGGCGACATGCCCAAGATTAGCTATTTCTTCATCATCTGTGAACTCGACTTCTGCATCTGTTCTTTCAGCGAATTCTATTATTTCTTCTAACATATCTACTTGTGATGTTTTTTTACCACAGTAAGGGCAATGTTTTTTAAAACCTGTCTCAACTATTTGACAGTTTTCGCATATCCAACCTGGGAGTTTATAGTTTTTTTGAATAATAAGTATCTCTATTTGACCGTTTTTTGCAGCGTCTATAGTATCTTTGACGCCGTAGACCGCTAATCCATCTTTTAATATTTCTTCTTTTAAATGTTGAACTATTTCATAGCTTGTTCTTTTTTCTTTTTCAGAGATCAAATGAAGAGAATTTTTTATAAGTTTGTCTTCGTCATCCATGTCAATATCTATTACATCAATGATTTTGTTTCTTAAGTTTTTAGGGAGCATATCGATAAACTGGTTTTTACTAGTCCCGGGTCCAGCGATAATGATTTGTTTATCAGATCTTTTTTCTAACTCTTCCACTACTTCTGAAAAAAACGTATGTATAGCTCCTTTTCTTAGTCTATTAAAACGCGCTTGTGACCATCCACCTTTTTTATGTTTATTCATTATATCTTTAGAGAGTTTTTTGATATTATCAACTCTTCCTAGTGATATTGAGAATATTTTTGCATAGTTGGAATTAATTAAAACCAGTGTGAAGGATTCCCATTCATCAAGTAGTCTAGCGAGTGGCCGTAGATATGGGGAAGAATCTACAATTAACAAGTTTTCAACAGGAGTGGTTAGAGAAATATATTTTTGGAAATTATGTTTATGGGAAGCAAAAACAGCTATATTGTTACCAATATTTTTCTTAAGGATGTTTTTTATGTCATCCATGGTAGCGTTGAAATTTTTTTGTTCTTCTCCTTTTAAAACAGAGTTACATGCTTTTATTCTATGGTCGATAAACTTTTTATCGGTACCTTTTGAGAAATACAATGTAACATATGTATCTTCGCTATCAGGGTCGTAAACCCTCGATAATTCTTTAATAAACTCGTTAAGATCTTCTACCATTTAAACTAATCAACTCTAAGGAAACAAGGAAATCCTTTATTATAATTATCCAACAACATGTCATTTTATAATATACCATCATGTTTCACAATACTCTTTTTTTACTTTCAGTAAACCCCAGGTAATGAATAAATACTTGAGGATGTTGTTACAAGTATCTGAATATGGGAAAGATTAAAACAATTGAGAAAAAGAATGACAATGTTATCACTGCTTCTGAAATAGGGCAGTTTTGTTATTGTTCAATGTCCTGGTATCTACAAAGACAGGGGTATAAACCAAGATCTGAATCAATCAACATGGGCTGGGAGAAACATATAGAACTTGGTGATTTAATGGATTCTACACAAAAAAATATCAAAAAATCAAAAATATTTGGTAGTGCTGGGTATATTTTACTAATTATAGCGTTTTTAATCTTACTATTTGAGGTGATTTTATAGAAGTAGAAAACATGATATTATTTGTTATATTTTTTACGTTGTCAATAATGTTTATTTTGATATCGAAATCTATGCAGAGACGTGTTAGAAAAATGAAAAATAACCATGGAATTGTAAAAGGAGAGATAATATATACTGATTTGAATAAACCTGCGAAATCTTTTTTTTCAAAAAAATATAGGATCACTGGTAAACCTGATTATATAGTAGTAAAAGATGAAAAATGTTTACCTGTGGAGTTAAAAACCGGTGGTTATACTAAGCCACAGTGGAATCATATACTCCAGTTAGCAGCATATTGTCAATTGTTAGAGGAAAACTATGGAGGTTTTGTACCTTATGGTATTCTTGTATACAATAATCGGTTTCAATACAAAATACCGTTTAACCCAAGGGTTAGATTTGAACTTGAGAATACAATAAATGAAATGAGACATTTAATTAAAACAGGTGAAATTTATGTTAACCATGATGATCCAGGTAGATGTAAAAATTGTTCAATGAGAGAATATTGTAATGTGAGTATATCATAAAAAAAAGAATAAATAAAGGGTTGAAAGAAGAAAAAGATTTTTTTTTGTTATACATGATATAGTTTATATCTTTTTTATAAAAACTATATTTTTTAAAAAAGTTAATAAATAATTTTTTTATTCTATTAGAAACCGAGGGAGGAAAAAGAGGTTTTATGAGAGAGGAGTTGACTTTTGAAGATGGAGTTTTACTTTGTAAACATATTTATCAAACCGTGGTTGAAAAAACACTTAATGGTGTTATAGAACAGGATCAAATCTTTATCACGGCGCATGAGATGTTGAGTAAAATATTAGATGATTTTAAAAACGAGAGAGTGGATGAGCTGCTTCATATTTTCAACATGGAAGATATTTATACTATCATATAAAAAAATGGTTTTTTTGAATAGATAGAAGTTGCTTTTTTTTATTTTTTCTTGAATATTAGATCAAAAGCCTCATTTAGAAAAGCTCTCTCCTCCGGTGTTGGAGACCAGCTGAAACCGTTTTCGTCTTTTATAAAATTTGGTGCATTTGGATCAAAACGTGTCAGGAGGTTTAAAGCACCAGTATGCGGATCTCTACTTATTTCAAGTTTTATATGAATATTCTCATTTTTATCCATAGGTATCCTCATCCTAGTTTTTTATTTTTTTTTTGTTTGATAGGAATAGGTTTATAGGACTTATATTTTTTCTTTTTTTATTAAGCGAGTGAAACATGCTCTCTTTTTTGGTTTCATGTTGATAAAAAAAATGGTTTTTTTGTTTTTGGAATAATTTTTTGGTATAATAGAACAGAGAGGGGGGGTTAGTTTTTTAAGAAACCTTTATGTTTTTAAAATAATTAAAGGTGGTTGATTAGTTGGAGAGAACGGTCTAATGCTTATAGATTCTGTAGTTATAACTTTGATAGAGGAGGATGAAGAGTTACATACTAGGTATATTTTAACGGTTTATGGTAAAGGCTTTGCAGTGTATGAGATATGGGGGCGTTCTGGTGGTAAAAAAAAGTTTGAAATCGATGTAGATGATGAAGAAATCGTTGAGATTCTTCAGGGTTTTAAAGAAACTGGTTTTTTTTCTTTAAAGAATGTTTACCCGGTTGGTGATGGAAAAGGAGAAGGTATTAGAAAAACTATTTCGATTTCTATTCCAAAAGAAAACGATGAGTCGGTGGTTAAAAGTGTAACTTACTATGAAAGTAGTAAGGATGTCCCTGAGAGGCTTAGAAGACTATGGGATAAAATCAAAAAAGTAGTTGAAATAGAGATAGGTGAAGAAACTGTTAGGGGAGATGAAGAATTAGTTAAGTTAGAAAAAAAAGCGGCGGGGGGAGAAACAGGTTTAGATAAGGAGACAATAGCATCTAGGTTTAAATATGTTAAAAATAAAAACATGAAAGTTGTAGTTGGAATAGGTGTTTTAGTTGTAATAGGTATAGTGTTGTTAGGTTTATTTTTAGGTGTTATTAATCTACCTTTTGTAACAGAGACAGGTGGTAACTCTAATGAGGGATCTACTGTACCTGATGTTGTTTTGTTAACAACTGGTGTTGTTAGTTCTGAAACTGGTGAGTATGAATTAAGCGATAGTTTTCAACAAGGGGATGTTATTCATGTTTATGTTAGGTATACAAATGTGACAGTGTTTGATAATGGGAGATGTAATGTTGAGGTGAAACTATTGTTTTCAGTTGATGAAACGTATCGTGTGTATTCTTTTTATGAGGATACATTGAAGAATTTTTCAATGTTTAATATTTCAACAGATGAAACCTGGGAAACAGGTTTTTATAAATTATTGTTAACTGTTTTTGATAATGTTTCAAAGAAAAATGGGTCTGCTATGGTTTATTTCAGTTTAAGTAAGGTTCCTTTTGAAATCACTAAGCTGTTACCTGCTAGTGAGGTATATGGTGAAGGTGACTATGTTGAGAAATATAGTTTTGAACGTGATGGTTTGAAACCAGTTAATATTTATCAGGAGTACAGGGGGTTTACTGTGGATGAAAACGGGAGTTGTAATCTTTATCTAGAGCTTAAGGTTGAAAAGTTAACAGGAGGTGATAAAAACATAACACTTACTGGATATGAATATGATGGTAGCAAAACTTGGTATAGTTGGTTGTTTTATGTAGATGATACTTGGCCAACTGGTGTGTATATAGTGAGTGTTTCTATATTAGATAACATGTCAAAAAAAGTAGTTACTGATACTACTTATTTTACTTTAAAATAATAAAAAAACAATTAGATAGCTGAGTAATGAGAGGTACAAAACTTTTTTTAACAGACCTCTTCTTCACCATATCTAGATTTTTATGCGTATAGCTGTGGTTATTAAAGATAGATGTAAACCAAAAAATTGTAACATGGAATGTATAAAATACTGCCCTAGAGTACGTGCTGGTGATGAAACTATTACAGTAGGTGATGATGGTAAACCAGTTATTTCGGAGGAGTTATGTGTTGGTTGCGGTATATGTGTGCATAAATGCCCGTTTGATGCAATAAAAATCATTGGTTTAGCTGAAGAATTGGAGACAGAGCTTGTGCATCAGTTCGGTAGAAATGGTTTTAGGCTTTTTAGGCTACCTGTTCCAAAGAAAGGAATATGCATAGGTATACTTGGTCAGAATGGTATAGGGAAAACCACGTCTGTAAGGATACTATCTGGGCAGATAATACCAAACCTTGGGGATTACGAAGAAAAACCAACATGGGATGATGTTATTGAGTATTACGCGGGGACAGAGTTACAAGAGCATTTTAGAGGAGTAGCTAGTGGAGAAATAAGTAGTGTTGTGAAACCACAGTATGTGGATAAACTCCCAAGGGTTATGAAAGGAAAAATCGGTGAAATACTAAAAAAAATAGATGTTTCTGAGAAATTTGATGTTATCGTTGAAAAACTAGGTTTAGAAAATGTTCTTGATAAAAACATAGAAAAAGATGTTATCTCTGGTGGGGAACTACAACTTGTAGCAGTAGCTGCGGCGTTACTTAAAGATGTAGATCTTTATTTTTTTGATGAACCTTCTTCTTATCTTGATATTTATCAACGTTTAAAAGTCGCAAGGATAATTAAAGAACTATCAGAGGAAAAAAAAGTATTAGTTGTAGAGCATGATCTAGCGGTACTTGATTTCCTCTGTGACAATGTACATCTCATGTATGGTGATGAGGGAACATATGGTGTAGTTACTCATCCTAAAAGCGTACGTCATGCAATTAACACATATCTTTCAGGATACCTCAAAGAAGAAAACATACGTTTCGGTGAAAAAATAGAGTTTTTTGTACATCCACCTAAACAAAGGCAGCAGATGAATATACTTGTCACCTATAACGACCTAAGTAAATCTTTCAATGGTTTTTCTTTAAAAGTTGAGAGAGGTGTTGTACGAGAAGGTGAAATCATTGGTGTCGTAGGGCCAAATGCTATCGGTAAAACAACGTTTGTAAAAATGCTCGCTGGTGTTGTTAAACCATCAGAGGGGAAAGTTGAACACAAAATCAAAGTCAGCTATAAACCACAATATATTACACCAGATTTTAATGGAACAGTTAGGGAATATTTTGAGTTGAAGGCTCAACAGTTATTTACATCCTCTTTTTTTAAAGCTGAGATTTTTGAACCGTTTAACCTTAAATATCTTCTTGATAAAAAAGTTGATACATTATCTGGTGGTGAACTACAACGTGTTGCTACTGCTAACTGTCTTGTTCAGGATGCAGATATTTATCTAATTGATGAACCATCAGCGTATCTAGATAGTGAACAACGTATGGTTACATCACGTACAGTGAGACGTGTTATTGAGAAATCTGGTAAATCAGCATTGGTTGTAGATCATGATGTATATTTTATAGATATGATTAGTGATGCATTGATTGTTTTTAATGGAGAACCAGGTAAACATGGTATAGCGAGGGGTCCTTTTAGTTTACACGAGGGTATGAACCGGTTTCTAAAGGATGTAGATATCACGTTTCGTCGAGATGAAGAAACACACCGGCCAAGGGTTAACAAACCAGGTTCATATATGGATCGTAAACAAAGACAAGAAGGAGAATACTACTATATCCTCTAAAAAAAGAAGGGGGGCTTTTTAAATCATAATTTTTTTAAAAAAAATAGTCATAGAAAGAGGATGTAAAAAAAAATAAACACAACAGTTAAAAGAGACATCCTATATACCTCTCTGTAAGATAAGATGCCGCGATCGGGGAGGATACGTAACTTTTTACGTGAATATAAAGAATCACCTAAAATAGAGAAACTATCATTCCTAGCTCCTTTTTTAATACTGTTAATTGAATGTATATTACTCGCCCATGCAATAGATTTAAAAGAAGTATATGTAATATTATTAACAGCAGTTCTTGTAATAATATCTGTAGCAGAAATAATACTAGTAACACTTGAAATCCATGAAGAATATAAACATAGGAATTTTGGTAAAATACTTGCTATAAAAGTTGATGATTTTGTCATAGATTCAAAGGTAAAAAATGTGAAAAAAATAGTTGAAGACTTTATAAAAAAATATCCCGAATACAGACTCAAGAGGAACGAAGTATATCACACAGCATGTCAAGTTCTAGAAACACATAAAGAAGAAGAAATCGAGAAAAAACTAATGGAAGATCTAAACAAGTTCATTAAGAAAAACAAGAAAATGAACGTTAATGAAATAGTAAAAACATTTATTAAGAAAAATCAAAAGTATAAAAACTATAGAGATAAAATATATGAAAAAACTTGTGAAATAAAAAGAAAAAACAACTAAACATTTTTTCTATCTTCCCAAGATTCTAAAATTATTTCACGGAGTTTTTCAACATCTTTTGCTTCAACCCATTTTTTATCAAAATCAGAGGTACTCGTAGCTTGTATAATCCACATCAAAGTATGGAGATAGAGATTTTTTTTATCAGGAGAAGAAACAATTACAAAAAATGCATGAACAGGATCTACAGTATCTGAAAGAAATAGACCGATTTTGCTTCTTACTACCAATATTGCAAATTTTTCTTTACCTTTAATCATGTGAGATATTATTGCAACGCCTGGGTGAACTGCAATATTGGAATCACTACTTCGTTTCTTTAAAAGCTTGTAAAGCTTTTCTGTTTTAATACCTATTTTAACAGAAAGCTCTTCTGCAATTTTCATTAAAAATTTATCAGGACGAGCATACTTATATACATCAATAATTTCACATTCTTTTATTATTTTTTTAAATCTTTCTTTGGTAATACCGTCTCGTTCAATAAGTATTTCTCTTAATTCTTCATCAACTAGATAACCAGTGGATTTAACACCCGTGATTCTTTCAATAATATGTAGAAGAGAATATTCACGCCATATTTTATCCCGTGCATAAAACCAATACCAAGTAAAACCAAAACAAATAAAACATCCAACGAGAACTAAAGGTATTAAACCCATTTCAAAAATCAAAAAACTATATCCAACTATACCAGCTATTTGAACCCATGGATAAAAAGGTGAATGAAAACTTGGGCGATAATGTTTTATATTGCTTTCATGCATCATAATAACAGATAAATTTACAAATATAAACAGTAATAGTACTAACGTTGAAGCAATTTTAACTAGTCCCTCAAGATCTAAAAACAAAATAATACAAATCATAAAAATAGAAGTAAACAGTAGAGAGACAAATGGTATACCACGTTTAGAAATCTTTGAAAAAAAACCTGGCATCAGTTGATCCTTACTCATAGCTAAGGGATAGCGTGAAGAAGAAAGTAAACCCGCATTTGCAGTAGTTATAAAAGCAAGAACAGCTGAAACACCTAAAACAACAAGACCTATCTCTCCCATAAACACTTTTGCCCCAAGAGAAATAGGCATTAAAGAATGCATCAACGTCTCATGTTCTAATAAACCTATGGTAACAAAAACAACCAATACATATAGAGTTGAGATAACACCCCATGCGAGAAACATACCTAGGGGGATGTTTCTTTTTGGTTTTTTAATCTCTTCTGCAACACTGCAGACCTTGGTAAGACCCATAAAGGAAACAAAAACAAAACCTGCTGTTGCAAAGATAGGAGCCATACCATGCATAGTAAATGGTTCAAATCTAGAAGGATGAATGTAGAAAAAACCAAAAATCACATAAACAACAAGGATACTAATTAAACCTATTACTAATATAACTTGTGCTTTACCGACATGTTTAACACCAAATAAATTAAGGATAGTAAAAATTATACAAAACACTACTGCAACTATTTTCAAATGTAACTCCGTTAAACCAGGGTTAAACAACTGAACAAATGCACTTATCCCAATCAATGCAAAAGCTGTTTTAGAAGTCAATGCAAACCATGACGCAAAACCACCAATAGTACCAATAGCTGGACCCATACTTCTATCTATAAAAAAATAGTCTCCACCCGCTTTCGGCATAGCAGTAGCAAGTTCCGCTTTTGAAAACAACGTAGGAATCATCATAAAACTTGCAATTAAATAAGAAACAACAACAGATGACCCTGTTTTTGCATAAGCAATACCTGGTAAAACAAAAAGACCTGAACTAATCATAGCGCCAGCAGCTATACAAAAAACATCTAAAAGCCCCAGTTCCTTTTTCAGGGTTCTATATTTCTTATCAACTCCCATCTGTTATTAAGATATCATAAAACAGTATTTGTAAATTTCTCAAGGAAAAATTACAAATCTATTTCTTAATCAACCGACCTTTTTTAATAACGGTTTCAACTAGATTAACTCCAACATGATATGGGATAAAAAGATGACCATAGCAATCAAGAACAAGTACATCAGCTTGTTTACCTTTTTCAAGACTACCAATCTTATCATTTAAACCTATAGCACAAGCAGCGTTAAAAGTAGAAGCAGTAATTGCCTCAGCAGATGTCATCTTCATATTATAACATGCAAGTTGAATGATAAACTGCATATTTTCAATCCAACAATTTGGATTGAGATCACTAGCAAGAGCAATAGGAAGACCCATATCGATCATTTTACGGGCGTTAGCATATTCATGCATCATAAGAGTGAAAGGTGTACCGGGGAGTAAAACACCAATGACACCTTGTTTAATCATTTGTTTAATACCTTGTTCATTAGATCGTAGTAGATGATCAGCGCTAATAGCACCAACCTCTGCTGCAAGAGCTGCTCCATCAGTATCAACGATTTCGTCAGCATGGATCTTAGGAGTGAGACCATATTGTTTACCGGTTTCAAGTATCTTTTTTGATTGTTCAACAGTGAAAACATCTTTTTCGCAGAAAACATCGCAAAAACATGCTAAATCCTTAATCTTTGGAATCATCTGGTCAATCACAATATCAACATATTCATCAGCTGAATATTTCTTCGGAACTGCATGGGCACCTAGAAAAGTAGAGACAATATCAACAGGATGTATTTCATCAAGTTTTTTGTTGATTTTTAGAATTTTACTTTCTGTTTCTAAATCTAGCCCGTAGCCACTTTTTGCTTCACAAGTAGTAGTACCATGTTTTAACATGTTATCCAGGCGTTTTATACTTTGACTAATCAAATTCTCTTCTGATGCTTTTCTAGTTTCATTAACAGTATAAAAAATCCCACCGCCTTTCTTTAAAATATCCATGTAACTAAAACCTTTGAGTTTCATATCGAGTTCAAACTCACGTGAACCAGCGAAAACTAGATGGGTATGTGGATCAACAAAACCTGGTGTAACAGTTTTACCAGTTGCATCAATAGTTGTTTCAGCGTTATATTTTAGATTCCTGCCGATGTCAAAGATTTTACCGTCTTTGATTGCAATAGAACCCTTATGGATTATTGAGAGATTGTTCATCTCTCTTTTAACTCTGGGTCTATTTGGTCCTTTTAATGTAAGGAGTTCATCTGCGTTTTTGATGAGAATATCTACTGTTTCCATAATGTTTTTCCCAAAGAGTTAAAAGAAAAACCAGGATTAAGGGTTTACGGTGGGTCGTATTTATGGAAAAAATCGTTGAATGTGTACCAAATTTTAGCGAAGGTAGAGATAAAGCGGTGATAAATGCGATAGCTGCAGCGATAGAATCTGTTGATGGAGTAAAACTACTTAATGTTGATCCAGGTGCTGACTTTAATAGAACCGTTTATACGTTTGTAGGGGAACCAGAACCTGTACTTGAAGCGGCTTTTCAATCAGCGAAAATTGGTACTGCTTTGATTGATATGACCAAGCATAAAGGGGAACATGCACGTATGGGTGCACTTGATGTTATGCCTTTTATTCCCATTAAAGGGGTTACAATGAAAGAGTGTGTAAAACTGTCTAAAAGATTCGGGGAGAGAATGGCAAAAGAGCTGGGTATTCCTGTTTTCCTTTATGCAGAGTCAGCTACAAAACCTGACAGGATACGGTTACCTGATATAAGAAAAGGAGAATATGAGGCTCTTGAAGAAAAACTTAAGGATCCTTCTTTTAAACCAGATTATGGTGAACCTGTTTTTGTTCCAAAGAGTGGAGCGACAGTAACCGGTGCTAGAGAGATACTTATAGCGTATAATATTAATCTTAATACTAACGATAAATCAATTGCGTCATTGATAGCTGGTAAAATTAGAACAAGTGGTGTTATAAAAAAGGATAAAGATGGTAATAAAATCATTGGATCTGATGGTAAACCTGTGCGTATCCCTGGTCGTTTCAAACATGTACAAGCAGGTGGTATGATGTATAATGAGGATATTGCTCAGGTTTCTATGAATCTTTTGAATTTCCGCGAGGTGAATCTTCATCATGTTTTTGAAGCAGTAAAAGAAGAAGCTGAGAAACTTGGTGTAAAAGTAACAGGTAGTGAAATAGTTGGTCTTGTACCTGAGGAGGCGCTTGTGATGGCTGGAAGATTCTATGTAGAGAAAAACGGGAGGAAGATATCGGATAGGGAAGAACTTGTTTCTATAGCTATCGAAAAACTAGGTCTCTCTGATCTTTATCCTTTTAAACCAGAGGAGAAAATAATTGAGTACATGGTTGAAGAATCAGGTGTTCTTGTTTCTATGCCAGTTAATAGTTTTCTTTCTGAACTTGCATCTAGTAGTCCTGCACCTGGTGGTGGCAGTGTTGCTGCTCTTGCTGGTGCTCTTGGTGCTGCTTTGTCGTCTATGGTTTGTAATTTAACAATTGGTAAAGAAAGATATGCTGATGTAGAGGATGAGATGAAGGATGTACTGAGAATGAGTGAAAAACTTAGGAGGAAACTTTTGAAATTAGTTGACAAGGATACTGAGGCGTTTAATGATGTTATCAAGGCTTTTAAGATGCCGAAGGATACCGAAGAGGAAAAAAAGGTTAGAAGTAAGGCTATACAGGCGGGTTATAAAAAAGCTGCTATGGTACCGTTTGAGACAGCTGAAGTTTGTGGAAAAATTTTAGATCTTGCAGAGGTTATCGCTGAGAAGGGTAATAGGAGTTCTGTTACTGATGCTGCTGTATCAGCGCTCATGGCAGATGCTGGTGTGGAGTCAGCTATTTTGAATGTTAAGATTAATCTTGGGTCGATTAAGGATGAAGTGTTTGTGAAAGATATGGTTTCTAAGCTTGATAAACTTGAGAAGGATTCTAGGTTTAAGAAGGATCAGATTGCTGATGTTGTGAGGAAGTGTTTGTAAAGGGTTTATTTTTAGAAAATTTATAAGTAGTTCTTTCTTTCTATTGTTTTTCTGTATGGTTATGAAATCTGATATTGAAATAGCTAGGTCTGCTAAGTTGATAGATATTTATGGTGTTGCTAAGAAGATTGGTATTAATAGTGATGAGTTGATTCCTTGTGGTAATTATAAGGCTAAGGTTTCTTTTAGGGTTTTAGATAGAGTTAAGAATAACAGGGATGGGAAGCTTGTTCTTGTTACTACTATTAATCCTACTCCTAGTGGTGAGGGTAAGACTACTATGAGTATTGGTCTTACTCAGGCTCTTGTTAGGCTGGGTAAAAAGGCTATGCTTTGTATTCGTGAGCCGTCTCTTGGTCCTACGATGGGTGTGAAGGGTGGTGCTGCTGGTGGTGGTTATTCTCAGGTTTTACCAATGGAGGATATCAATTTGCATTTTACTGGTGATATGCATGCTGTTACTAGTGCTCATAACTTGTTAGCTAGTTTATTGGATAATCATATTCATCATGGTGATGCGTATCATATTGATCCACGTTATATTGTTTGGCCTCGTGTGTTGGATATTAGTGATCGTTCTTTGCGTAAGGTTGTTGTAGGTCTTGGTGGCCCTAATAATGGTGTTCCTCATGAGGTTGAGTTTGCTATTACCCCTGCTTCTGAGGTTATGGCTATTTTGTGTCTTGCTAAGGATTTAAAGGATTTAAAGGAGCGTCTTAGTAGGGTAATTGTGGCTTATACGTATGATAATAAACCTGTTACTGCTAGTGATTTGAAAGCTGTTGGTGCTATGGCTGTTCTTCTTAGGGATGCATTGAATCCTAATCTTGTTCAAACAGTCGAAGGTGCACCTGCTTTTATTCATGGAGGACCTTTCGCAAACATAGCACATGGTACTAGTAGTCTTATTGCTACTAAGATTGCTTTGAAGTTAGCTGATTATGTAATAACAGAGGCAGGTTTTGGTTCTGAACTTGGTGCTGAAAAGTTTTTTGATATTGTCTGCCGTGTCGGTGGTTTAAAACCTGATGCTGTGGTTATGGTTGTGAGTATAAGAGCGTTGAAGAGGCATGGCAATGGGACAGGTGCTGATGCAGTAGAGAAAGGTCTTTCTAACCTTGAGAAACATCTTGAGAACATATCCTATTTCGGTGTCCCAGTGATCGTTGCTTTGAATCGTTTCATTGATGACACTGATGAAGAAATAGATGTTGTTGAAAACTATTGTAAAGAGAGAGAGGTTCCATTTGCGGTTGCAGATGTCTGGAGTAAAGGTGGAGAGGGGGGTATTGAGCTCGCGGGTAAACTTGTGAGTCTTATACATAACAGTTCTTCTAAATTCAAGTATTTATATGATCTAAACCTGCCTGTTAAGGATAAAATTGAGATTATTGCTAAGAAAATGTATGGTGCAGATCGTGTTGTTTATACTGTTACTGCTGAACAAGATATTAGACTCTGTGAAGAGTTAAAACTTGATAAACTTCCTATCTGTATAGCTAAAACTCAATATTCGCTCTCTGATGATTCAAAGCTTCTTGGTAGACCTACTGGTTTTAAGATTACTGTACGTGAGATTAAATTTTCAGCTGGTGCAGGTTTCCTTGTGCCGATGACTGGTAAGATTACTACTATGCCTGGTCTCCCTGCTAGACCAAGTTCTGAAAATATTGATATAGATAAGGATGGTAACATAACTGGTCTTTATTAAAATATTATAGTTGGTATATGCGGTAGGAAAAATTTAAGGATACATTGATATATCAAAAAATCTATCTCGTTTTTGGGAGGTTATCCTTTATGACAGATGATGACTTTGAGTCTCATGTAGATGATATTCTAAATGCTGTTAATGATGTCTCGGAGAAAAAAATTTCTAGAGCAGAAATCGAGAAACAACTCACTAGGTTTATAGAGTATGGTGTACCTCTTGGGCAGGCTAAGGAGACGCTTGTTAAAAAATATGGTGGTGCTGTTTTTAAGAGTCCCTCGTCTTTAGAACGGGTTTTAATATCTGATCTTAAACCTAATCAACGTAATGTGAAAATACTTGCTCATGTTGTTGCGGTGAATCCCAAAGAAGTAACTGTTAAAGGTGAAACACGTAAGATATATTATGGGATCCTTGAGGATGAAAGTGGTACTGTTCCTTTTACTGCATGGAACGATATTGATTTAAAAAAAGGTGATATAGTAGAGATAACAAATGCTTATACTAGGGAATGGCAGGGTTTAGTTCAGCTTAACCTTGGGGATCGCGTTAGAGTTGAAAAAACTGAGAAAGATAAGCTACCGAAGAGTGCTTTTGAACCTAAGCAGGTGAAAGTGAAGGATTTACGTTCTGGCATGGGACGGGTTGATGTTACAGCTAGGGTTCTTGATGTTAATGAAAGAGATGTTGAAGTTAATGGTGAGACGAGGAAGGTTTTTTCAGGTGTTATCTCTGATGAAACAGGTAAGGCACAGTTTACATGTTGGCATGATTTCAAACTTAAAAAAGGAGAGGTTTATCGTATCACGGGTGGATATGTAAAATCCTGGAAGGGTATCCCTCAGCTTACTTTTGATTCTAATGCTTCTGTTAAGAAACTTGATAAAAGTAAGATATTAAAAGGTGAACTTCAGCTGGTTAAAATGCCTTTACATGAGTTGATAGAGAAACGTGGTGCACTTGATGTAGAGGTTGAAGGTACAGTTATTGATATTAGATCTGGTTCTGGTTTTGTTATGAGGTGCCCAGAGTGTAACCGTGTTTTGCAAAACAATAGATGTAGTATTCATGGTGAAGTGGAGGGTAAACCTGATTTAAGGGTTAAACTTGTTTTAGATGATGGAACTGGTGCTGTTGATAGTGTATTAAACAAGGAGTTATCTGAGAAATTACTTGGTAAAACACTTGATGAATGTAAAAAAATGGGAGAGGATGAATTGATTAATGAGATTAACAATAAGTTTTTTGCGCATAGGGTTACTCTCAGAGGTAACGCACTTAGTGACGAGTTTGGGACAACGGTTATAGCGAAAGAAGCTGATTTTGTTGAAGTAAATGTGAGAGAGGATGCTGAAAAATTATCTGAAGAGTTAGGGGGTTTGTTATGAAACGTGAAACTGCTTGGAGGGTTTTTGCAGGTGAGTATAATGATTCTACTGTTGAGATAAAAGGAGATGGTGAAAAAAAACCTTCGTATATTGTTACTCCACTAGGTGCTAAGGTTAACCGTGTTTTTATCATTGGTGTTCTCACTGATGTAGAGAATATCTCTGAAGGTGGTGATATGGTTAGAGCTCATGTTTCTGATCCTACTGGTGTTTTTACATTGTATTCTGGGCAGTATCAAAAGGATGTGACTGATATTCTTTCTAGTATTGAGGTTCCGGCTTTTGTTGCGGTTATTGGTAAGGTGCGTACGTATTCGCCAGAGGAAGGAGTATTGTATGTTTCTATAAGACCTGAACGGGTTGCAGAGGTTAACGCGGATATCAGGGATAAATGGATTCTGGAGACGTGTAAAAGTACGAAAGAACGTATTGAAGCAATTTTTGAAGCTATGAAAATGGATAAGCCAGATGTTTATGCACTTAAGAAACTAGGGTATAGCAAAGAGTTATCTGAGGGTGTAATAGCTGCATTAAAAAACTATGGACGGAGTATTGATCTTAACAAGTATGTAACGCTTCTGCAGGAGTCGTTGGAGTATCTTGTACCAGGTGGAGAAACAAAAACATTACCTATTCCGAAAACTGATGAAAAACAAGAAAAAGTAGAGGAAAAACATGAAAAAGAACCGTTACTGGAATCTATAGAATCTGAAACAATAGAGGAAGAAACAAGAGAAGAACCTAGGCTGGAAGCTGCTGAGGAAGTAAAAAAAGAAGAAGAGGAGGATGAAGGAGACTCTATCGAGGTTGAAAACAGTGTTTTGGAAACTATAAAAGATTTAGAAGGTAAAGATGAAACCGGTGCGCAGTGGGATACTATCGTGGAGGAATGCAAGAAAAAAGGTTTTGATAAGGATACCGTGGAGGAAGCAATTGCGTCACTTATGAATAAAGGGTTTATTTATGAGCCTACTCTTGGGGTTATCAAGACAACTTAAAAAAAAATTTTTATATCTTCCAGTTTTTTTATTATTTTAGTTTTTTTCTGTTTTTATAGTACCATATTACTCCTATTAATAATATGAAGAGTATCGCTGCTATCATGCTTACTAATAACATGAAATATAGGGTGTCTAGGTTTACTTCGAATTTTATTTCTTTATATGATGATATTAACGGATAGTTGTCCTGGTTACCCGTTCCTGGTATAGTATATGGTGTATCGCCGATGCCGTTTCTGTTTTCATCAGTGCCGTTGTAGTCGCTCCAGTAGTTACACACGTATAGTTTTGTACTGTACCATGTGTTTTTTCCATAGTCGTTTGCATTGTAATATGTGTTGTTGATGAAGTTGTTGTAATAGAGGATGTTGTTGTTGGATGTGCTATCTATTAGGATGCCGTTTCTGTTGTTTAAAATGTTGTTTTTTATGATGATATTGTTTGAACTGTTTCTTAGTATAATTGATATCCATGTGTTGTTTATGATGTTGTTGTTTTTTATTGTGTTATGGTTGCTATTGTTTAGTTTTATTGCGTATCCTTCATTGTTTATGATATTGCAGTTGGTTATTAGGTTGTTGTTTGATTGTATTTCTATTCCTATTCCGTAGTAGTAGAAATCTGCTGGAGGAGTATTGGTGAAGTTTTTCTTAAAAGATGGTATTGTTCCGTTTTTTATTGTGAGGTCTTTGATGGTTACATCGTCTGCTGAGATACCAAGTACGCATGTTGAATAGGGGTTTAACCTAATGCCTTCTATGGTTGTGTTTTCTTTGTTTTTTCCTATTAGTTTGATTGATTTGTTGATCCATATTCCGCCGGGGTAGGTGCCGTTGTAGATGTAGATTGTATCACCGTTAGATGCGTTTTTTATAGCTTCTTCTATAGAAGTGTATTCTTGGTTTCCATTGTCATCTACGTATAAAATTTTAGTATGCGGCTGTTCACTTCTCACGTTTAGAATAGGTATAATGTTGATAGTTAGTAGTAGAACGCATATTATTGTTATTGTTTTTATAGGTGTTTTCATAATGGTTCAACAAGGTTCTTAATGATTAATTATAGCTTTATATTTTTGCTATATTTCCATTTTGTCTTTTTTTCAACATAGCGTTTTTAACAGGATAATTTTAAATATTGTGAATGATAGACATTAGCATATTAATTTAATGGTACAGGTGGATGAGTATATGAAGAAATATGGAGAGAAGGAAAAGTACCCGCCGTTATATGATGTTTTTGAGTTAGGTGATAGGGTAAAAAGATGTTATAAGGATAAAAACGGTAAGAATAAAGAGTATAGGGGTATTGTGTTAGCAATTGATGATCACTGTATGGAGATTTATTGGGATACGGAGAATGGTAAATATCGACCTAAGGATATGGATATCGCGTTTACTAATTGTAGTGTAAAGGAAGTTTTTGGTGGGAATAAAAAATATACACCTATTGAAAAGGAAAAATCCAGATATATTTAGGGATATATTTTGAGATATATAATTATATATTCCCACTTGGTTCTGAAGTCTATACCATAATTTTAATACCATCCTCCTCATTGATGTATTTATGTGTGAGGAGAAACAAAAAAAATGGTAAATAAAGAATCACTACCTCTAATAATAGCATTATTAATCCCCGTGATCTTAGTATTAATTATTGTTTTATATTATTATGGATATGATATAACACTTTTTTTAAGAAAAATCCCGGTTGTTTATTATATTATTATCTTACCTATCGCTCTTGGTTTCACAGTTGCTATGGTTAAATGGATACACCCTGAGTAAAAACCATTTAATATATACAAAAAATGTACTAAAAAGATATATTTTTATATATTACTATTTAGTATAACCAACAAAACCTTCAACTTTTATTTTAACAACCCTTCACAATAAAATATTTTTAGATAACACCTGTACAACAATTATTATATATTTACAAATATAAAACTCTTTTGAAAACTATGCTGATCATTGGATTATTATCCACAAAACAAGAAGCAGAAGAAATAAAATACATAGC